>OGYX01000116.1_pt1 | contig 52849 bp, 53 predicted proteins | sample 1576601 | NCBI WGS metagenome assembly OGYX01 (sample SAMEA3541561, study PRJEB24748) | human gut metagenome | biome: human gut; feature: human-associated habitat; material: faeces | place: China | collected 2012 | reverse complement strand
TTTTGCCAGCAACTTAGGCTCCAGGGAATCTAATAGTTCCTGCACAGGGCATCTTTCATCTTCTGTATCATATAAAATGATCTCGTACATTAGTATGCTCCTTCTTCTTTGTAATTATAATATGTCGTATTCAACATGTTTGTCAAGATGATTCCAAACACTTTTTCATATATGTTAACTTCCAGTATTTTTACGGCTCAATTTAAAGATATACCGATTTATTAATCAAACGGTAACTCCTCCATACTCTTTTTGATTTCGTGCTCTTGTACCACATATTTATGTCCAATATCCTCTACAAAATCTCGATACCGCAATATGCTATTGTCTTTAAAATATGCAAGCGTCCGATTCCTTTCTGTTATTCTGTCATCTTTTAATGCAATCATTGTCTGATAGCTGCTCCATCGGTAATCCTCTGGTTTTACCACTATTCTGGCTTTCACCGGGTTCAGATGAATATACCTGCTTGTCTGTAAGAAATAAGAATCTTCCTTCACAAGACATGACTTATATCTACTTTCAAACAAATGTCCTCGATACTGGTACTTATGATTAAAATACATTGCATATCTCTCAGACAAACACTTCATGAACCTTCCAATCTCATCTTCACTAGTTTCCAGTAGAAGATGTATATGATTCGTCATCATACAATATGCATGTATCTTACATTGATACTTATCTAATGCCACCTTTAATATCTCTAAAAACACCTGATAATCTGTTTCATCTGAAAAAATCTCTGTTCTCCTTACTCCTCGGTGCATCAAATGATAGATTGCACCCGGATACCATTCTCTTAATTTTCTTGCTATTTTGCGTTCTCCTTTTATGATGTTATCATTCATAATTATCTTTAAAGTAATGCGTCCACATCCGCATTACTCTTTATCACGTATACTTACTTCTATGTGTTTTCCCAATGCATTCGCATACTTTTCCAGCATCAACAATGTCGGGATTCTTGTCCCTCCCTCAAACCTTGCTATATTCGATGTTCTCACACCGGTTATATCCGATAATTCCTGCTGCGTTAGTCTCTGTCTCTTTCTTTCCTCCACCAATTGTCGTATCACTTCGGAAGAATCCTGCTGCACTGCTGATTGAATCATATCCGCATATGCCAGCAACCTTTTCTCTCTTTTTTCCTTTTCATTCTGATATTCTTCTCTGTTCTCTTTCATCCGATCCGCTTCCTACTATCAGTTTTATCGAATTATATCATTAATGATATGAAGTTGCAATACCTTTTAACAACTTAAGATTTTCTTAATGGGGTCTGACCCCTTCAGTCTTTATCCGTTTCTACTTTGTCTCCAATCCGCACTTATATTTCACGCAAAGAGAAAAATAATTCCTCCACACTGGATTCAACACTTCATATTCCTCTCTTATGATATCCTGACACACTCTCATCATATTTTGTGCATAAACTTCCTTATACTCATCCCCCATTGACTCAACCAACGTCAAACAATCAATCCATTTACACATAAAATCTTCTTTTAATTCTTGATTTTCCAATTTACTGTATTCATCAATAATATAACGCAGACATTTTTCAGTCATTGTAATCTCAAATCTGTATTTAATCATTTGTTCTATACAATCTAGTAATACATAAACATCCATCTTAAGAGCAACTAAAAAATTTAGTATTCCCGTTCCAGAAATATTTAATTCTATCTCCTGTATTAATGACTGTATCGTTACTTCTCCGGTAACTATAACTGCTTTCTTTGATCTCGGTATATGTGTGTTGCTCCCTGCCATATATATGGTACATCTGGCAATATGTTTTCTTCATATATGCAATATATTAATTTTTCTCCATCCACCCCCTGTAACACAACTGCAGTATCATTTTCAATTCCATCTATTTTTCTTTCTGTATTATCCGAATCACTTATCTGAAGCATAAGATAATTTCCAAATATTCCAATCTCATTATCTTTGTTTCTCAGCAACGCCTTTAACATTAATTTCTTTGCTTCTACTTTTTTATTTTCCCTGCTATAAATACCCGCAACAAGCAACTCGGAGAAATCCCTTGCGCTTCACACCATGCAGCATCTGTTAATCCACTTTGTCTGCATTCAGTTACCAGCTCCATCCAGTCATCCAAGGAACGCCTTGGTGCACGTTTATCACTCATAATGAAACCTCCAAATGTAGTGAATTTCTACTTTCTATCAAAGAAGTGGAGTAAAAATCTATCTTCTATCATTATGAGTTAGAAAAGGGCGAATATCTAGTTACCCAAAAACTAAGCGCTTACCTTTAAATTAAATGAAATCAAAATTACTATTTCAAAATACTTTTTATATCATTTACAAAAAAGGCCAATAAATTTCCCTTTTTTACCTTCTTCATTCCTAAATCTTTTCGCATCTCATTCATTATATCTTCCATAAGAAATAAATTATCTGACTTTGCATTAGGATTTGCTCCATCTTCTCTAAATTTCACCCATTTATTTACAACCCTTGATGATCCCCATAACGTTATCTGTTTTGAAAATTTAGAAAGATCATTCTGCATCATCTTTTCTGTATAACTCCCCTCACTTTTTATATTACCTTGAACTTTATAAATCATCTCAACAAATTCACCATATGGTATTTCTCGTTTCTTAGCTAAATATTCTTGTCTACTTTTTTTATAATCAATAATTTTTGCTACAATAGAACTAATAATAACACCAATAATTGAAACCGTTCCTGTTATAAGTGCTACACTTACAACTGCGTCCATTTTGGATGCCATGTCAGCTATCCAATGTATTATCTCTTTTACTTTACAAACAATATAATAAATACTTACATAACCAGCCGTTCCCATTATAACTACTAAAGCCAAAGCAATAACCATATTCAATCTTGGATGCCTTTCAGAAAACTCGCCAATTCCGTTTATCTTTTTATCTAAAATTTTCCCAACAATGCCACATATTATCATTATCAGTATGGCCACTATACAAACTATAATTGCATAATTCAAAATTGTTCCCAACTACTTATTCTCTCTTTCTTCCATAAAACTAATTGAATAAATTATTACACTTCCTACATATACAATACACATAAACTTCTAAAAACTGTCGTATTTTGTCGTTTTTTCATTATTTTTTTAATCTATCATCAAAAATTCCATGCTTTCTCATACCTCCACCACTAATATTCTAAACTCTTACATTCAAGCGTATTCCCCATTTTCCCCACTTTTCAAAAATCTATTTTTAACGTAAGCGCTTAATTTTCAGCTGTAAAAAGAAAACACCTAGCTGCAACTATTCTTTTTTCTCTCTCCTACACCAATCGCATCCTTAATCTCTCTCAAAGATATATCGTGTATATACTTTTTCTTTCACATCATCAAGACAGCTATCATATCTATTCGCAATAATCGCCTGACTCTGTTTCTTGAATTCTTCTAAATCATTGACTACCTTGCTTCCGAAAAATGTCGCTCCTTCTTCCAGTATTGCCTCGTAAATGATTACGGTCGCGCCTTTTGCCTTAATGCGTTTCATGACTCCCTGAATAGAGGACTGGCGGAAATTATCGGAATTGGACTTCATGGTCAATCTGTAAACACCAACGATAACTTCCTTCTCTTTACTTGCATCGTAATCATCATTTTTTCCGTAAGCTCCGGTCATCTCCAGCACATGTTCTGCAATGTAGTCTTTTCTGGTACGGTTAGACTCTACAATTTATTCCTTGCACTGGAATTTACTTTTTCAAGTCAGGATATAACTTTATTTCCGAACTTTGATTATCCTGTTTGTTCTATATTCTTAATAAATATCTTCCCTCCATTTTTCAATCAATACATAATTATGCTTAATCAACCGAAACATTATAATTATTCATACTCCATATCTGGTAATAACTTATAAAATTTATTTTTATTATATTCATTAACAATATCAATATCCTGTTTGAATTTCTTTTCTTCCGTTAAATGAATAATATATTTAAGCACTTTTCCCTTATACCCTTCTTCTATAGAATTAACATACGCAATACGACCTATAATTTTTTCATTTTTTGAATAATCTTTATTTTTTATGGAATTATATATCATTGCCCGTGTATTTCTCTTAAAGATTTTATCTACATGTAACTCCTCATTATTAATTGTTATACCTGTTATTGTTTTTTTCACATCATTAGACAAGTATCTCGTTTTCTTTTCATTAATTTCAAACCCTTCATCTTTCACTATAAATTGTATGATTTTTTCAATACTATTTAGTTTAGTTCTATTATTAGATGAAAAACTCAAATCATCAGCATAACGAGTATATACAATGTCTTTTCTACTACACAATCCATTCAACCTAGCATCCAAATGATATGTAACCAAATTTGCTATATACGGAGATGTAACCGCTCCCTGTGGCAATGCTTCTTCATATGTACATAAATTCGCCAATATTGCTGAAACATCTGTATTATATCCTATTTTACAAAATAGCTGAAACACTTGAATTTCTTTTATTGAATCAAAAAATTTTTTTATATCCATTTCTAATATAAAAATATTCTTCTTATGATATTCTGCATTGTCTTTTAATCCATTTTTCTTCGGTACAAACGCCATTGCCTGATTTGACACATTTATTTTTTCTAATATTTCTTTTAAAATCCATCTCTGAACAACCTTCAAAGCCAAATGCGGAACATACAAAGTTCTCTTGGTCCCATCTTTTTTTGGTATTTCTTTTCTTGTATAACACCTTTGTTTTTTATATGTTAAAAAATAAAGCAACTCCTTTGTTAATGAAAGTTGCTCAGCAAGATGTTCGAAATCATTGATAATTGGTACATTCAATGTATTCATTATCACATTATTACTCATATTCATATAAATCACCTCATCCTTACTCTATATGTTTTTGGGTAAATCAACGGGGGAGTTCCATTGTCGTGGAAGTTCACCGTTGATTTGGCTAATTTCGTGTGTTTTTATTTCTTCCGAGGTCGAATCAACCCCCAGTTGTTATGTAATGCATATTAACAACAATTCTAAGAACGAGGTGATTTATAGAAATCAGAATACATTATTTCAATCCGTATCTTATCACATATTTCACGGCTTGTACAGCGTGCAAGCATTTCTTCTATAGAATGATATCCCTTTTTTGTCAATTCATATACCGCATATCTTCGATTCGTCATTTTTATAATTTGCTTATCATTAAATAACAGTTTCAAAGCCGCATTAAAAAGTACATTAAATTCTTTCATCTCTATTTTTTCGTCTTGAGCAACCATTTGAATCATATCAACTAGTTGTTTTGAATTAACCCGTTTAAAATAATATAATAAAAGTTGAATAAAATAATGTAAGCCAACTATTGTATTTAAACGTATTTTTTTATCATTATTATCTTTTGAATGCTTTTCTCTAATATTCTTTAATAAAGTACGTGCAAATTCTTTTTCATCTGTTGAATATTCAATAACATTTAACTTACTTTTCTTTTTCAAAAATTTAATCGGTCCAAGCATTATAAAACTTTTATCTTTTATCCTTTTTTTATCAACTGCTGCTATTACTTTATTAACTGTATATTCATTATTAGTAAATGCTCCCAATTCAACCAGCGATCCAGCACTTTCACAAATAATAGCTATAACCTGTGAATTATTAGCTAAAAATTGCTCATAACTAAGTAGGTCCGCATCTCTTGTTTTATTCAATACATCAATTAATAAATCTTCCGGATAAAATACTTTAATAGGTAATTTCCAAGAATTCCTTTTTTTCTCATTTTCCAATAATAGTCTTATCTTATCTCTTAAAGATCTTTTTGATTTTGTACTTGCTCCACCACAAAGAAATACAATTATATACTGTTCTTTAATACGGCAAAAAATTTCTGAATATATGTCTTTTAAAGACTTTTTCATATTTATCTCTATATTTTCAAGATTATTTTTCATATTATTACCTTATCTCAATTTTTTAAAGCATTTATCGTTTCCCGACACATCAAAAAGTTTTGCGTCCTTTTCAATTAAATCTTCTGCCAGATACTTTACAACCATATTTTCTATTCCATAACTGTCATTTAAAATTTGTTCAGCAAGTTTACCACCTTTATCACGTATACTTACTTCTATATGTTTTCCCAACGCATTCGCATACCTTTCCAGCATCAACAATGTCAGGATTCTTGTCCCTCCCTCAAACCTTGCTATATTCGATGTTCTCACACCTGTTATATCCGATAATTCCTGTTGGGTTAGTTTCTGTCTCTTTCCTCCACCAATTGGCGTATCACTTCTGAAGAATTCTGCTGTACTGCTGATTGAATCATATCCGCATATGCCAGCAATCTTTTCTCTCTTCTTTCCTTTTCACTCTGATACTCTTCCCTATTTTTTCATCTGATTCGTTTCCTACTATCAGTTTTATCAAATCATATCATCAATGATATAAAGTTGAAGTTGCAATACCTTTTTAACACCTTAAGATTTTCTTAATGGGGTCTGACCCCTCCAGTCTACACTGGTTCAAAGAATGTATCTGGATGTCCTGGATCAAATACCTCGTTACAGGTCATTACTGTTACCAAATCTTCTGTCTCTGATAAATTTATAATATTATGTGTCCATCCTGGGATCATATAAATTGCCTCAATCTTATCTCCTGAGACTTCAAATTCTATTGTTTCTCCTGTATTGATGTTACGTTCCTGAATCAGTCCATGTCCATGTACTACGATGAACTGTTCCCATTTGGAGTTATGCCAGTGCTGTCCCTTTGTGATTCCCGGTTTGCTGATATTAATGCTGACCTGTCCACAATCAACTGTATGTACTAATTCTGTAAAGGATCCACGATCATCACAGTTCATCTTCATTGCATATTTGAATTTATCAGTCGGTAAATAGGTTAAGTAAAGGCTGAAAAGTTTCTTTGCAAATGATCCGTCCGGGCATTTTGGCATCATTAAGGAAATTGGCTGTGACTTGAATTCTTCTAATAGGTCTACGATTTCACCTAATGTCGCTTTATGTGTGACCGGTACGCAGCAATAGCGACCGTTCTCATCTAATACTGTCTCCACTCCATCGAATTCGCAATGCTGTTCTTTTCCTTCAAGAAGATCAAACATTCCTTCTACAAGGTCATCAATATACAGCACTTCCAGCTCTGTACTTCTGTCATTTACTGTAAATTCTTCGTCATTTGCCACAGCCCAGCAAAATGTTGAGATTGCGGAGTTGTATTTTGGACGGCTGTGTCCCATCAGATTCACAAAGCGATATACATATACCGGTGCTCCTGTTTCTTTTCCATATTCAAAGAACAATTCTTCTCCGGCTTTTTTGCTTCTTCCATATTCACTATTACCAAACCGTCCTGAAAGTGTTGCCTGAACTGAAGAAGAAAGCATAATTCCTGCCTTATTATTGTGCTTTTTTAATGTATCAAGAAGCTGTGATGCAAATCTAAAATTGCCTTTCATAAAATCTTCTGGATTTTCCGGGCGATTTACACCTGCAAGGTTAAATACGAAATCTGCTTTCGCACAGTATTCATCCAGTTCTGCTTCTGTACTATCTAAGTCATATTCATAAATCTCGTTGATTTCAATATTTCTAGTTCTGTTTTTCCCATCTCTGATGTTCTTCAAATTATTAACAAGTGCAGTTCCAACCATTCCTTTTGCACCGGTAACAAGTATATTCATAATATCACTACCTCCAATTCTAAAAATGACGAGCTCGGTGCAGTTTCAACATAAGCACCTGCCCGTCATTAAATTTATATCTTACTGATCTTTTCTCCAAACCATCTTGTTGACTACATTTACATATCCCTGAATGATGCGGACAACTTTCATCGATACTGTTTCATCAACATAATCCGGACAAGGTTTACCAAGCACACCTTTCTGCTTCATCTCAATCGCCATATCTGTAGCATTTAACAGTTCTTTTGTTGTAATACCAGCTAAGATGAAATCTCCAGCTTCCAATGCTTCCGGTCTCTCTGTTGATGTACGGATACATACAGCAGCAATCGGATGTCCGATTGAAAGATAAAATGAGCTTTCTTCCGGCAATGTACCTGAATCAGATACAATTGCTAATGCATTCATCTGAAGCTTATTATAATCATTAAAACCAAGCGGTTCATTAACTCTTACTCTTGGATCAAGCTTGAATCCACTCTTTTCCAGACGATTCTTGGATCTTGGATGACAAGAATAGAGAATCGGCATGTCATACTTCTGTGCAAGCGCATTGATGGCAGTAAAAAGACTCAAAAAGTTCTTCTCTGAATCAATATTTTCCTCACGATGCGCAGAAAGCAAAATGTATTTATCCTTTTTAAGTCCAAGTCTGTCCAAAACATCACTCTTCTGAATCTTTTCCAGATTCATGTGAAGCACTTCCGCCATAGGAGAACCCGTCATATATGTCCTCTCTTTCGGAAGTCCTGTATCTGCAAGGTATTTACGCGCAAACTCTGAATAACATAAATTCACATCAGAAATAACATCTACAATACGTCTATTTGTTTCCTCCGGAAGACACTCATCTTTACATCTGTTTCCTGCTTCCATATGGAAAAGCGGAATATGTAATCTCTTTGCAGAAATTGCTGATAAACAAGAGTTTGTATCTCCCAACACAAGATATCCATCTGGCTGCAGCTCAGAAAGAAGTTCAAAAGATCTTCCTAAAATATTACCACAAGTCACTCCAAGATTCTCTCCAACAACAGGAACCAGGATATCCGGTCCAAACTCACCAAAAGTATTCTTCAGTTCGAAGTCTTCCCAAAATACAGTACTCAAATTTCTATCCCAGTTCTGATTGTAATAAACAACACAACAATCAAAATATTCTCTACATCTTTTGATTACCGCAGCAAGACGGATAATCTCCGGACGTGTTCCGCAACCAATCATCACTTTCGTGCGGCCATCATTCTTCCATTTAAAATTATGTTCAACCATTTCAATATCTCTCCCATCAATATAACTTCATTCTTGTTTATAGTTTTTTTATGGGATCTGACCCCTCTTCCAACTTTTCTTTCAACTCACCTCCATCAAATCCCACTTGTATATAATCATACATCTTCGCATTATCAGGTAAATCTATACTTACATCATTTGCCCGGACAAATACTGGTGATTTTATTTTTTCCATATTTTGTTTCAGCCATTCATCATCGCCAACCTGCATTCCCCATAACTGAGCCAATTCAAATCCAGCTTCTTTGCAAATGCCTTTGATATATTTAATCGTTTCGTCATCAGCTTCCAGTTTTCTCAGGAAATATAAGCAATGATGATCATGCAGCCATTCTATTGCCTCTTCCAAATCGTCTTTCTCGGTATATAGAATAGCAATTCGTGACCCGTCACCAAAATCATTCCATATTGTTCTTCTGTATTTTTCAATAATATACTTAATCCCTTTTCTGCTTCTATCTTCGCTTGTGAATTCCTGTACAATATTACGAAATGCTGCATCAGCCTTATCAAAATCTATTTTTTCAAGCCCTGAAACACTGTCTTTCTTTTCGTTTACTTCTTTTATGATTGAATCTGCTTTTTCCTTATTAAGCTGAGAATAAGATTTATTAATCAGTTCCATTACATGCAATGCAAGCTGCATATCTATTGTATCCGATGCCTCTAAAATGTTATATAAACAACAGCATAATTCCAGAACTTCTAACAGGTAATCCACATATTGATGCGAGAAATAGATTTCTCTCATATCTTCTCTGATATGTTCTATAAATGTATACAAATGCTCCCTGTCTATTCTATTATGTGTGCTATCCACCAATGGAACCTCATAATATTTCGGCTGGCTCCAGCCAAAGGCCTCCCTCAACCTCTTACTATACTTCTTATCATCATATGGTCCTGTTGCCGGAATGACGATATTGTAGGCACACCATCTGCTATTCAACATTGTTAAATCACTACAAGTAAAATATGCAATTCCCTGAACCGCATCGTTGTTTCTTTGAACCCATTGCATCAATAACTGGGGAATAATATATTCCTGCTTATAAGTTACTTTCCCACTTTGATTCACAAATGAACACGCTAGAACCAATGGATATTGCTTCAGATACCGCATAACAACTTCTAACCATAATTCAAAATGGTTATACTTCACGGCAGTTCCCCAATCATAAATTTCATCCGGTGAATACAGCCCCAGGAATTTCAATTCATCTTCTCTTACTCGATTACCTCTTGAACCATTCAACTTTTCATATTGATATTCCGAATAGTAATATTTCTTAGGATATCCACACTCCTGCCATGCCAACGGTAACATGGATGATAAATAAAGACTTGGAAAACCAGCCAGGCTAAATCTTTCATTATTCACAAATGCTTTCTTAGATAATGGAATATGAAACAATTCATCTGGATTACTCTGAATAGATGCGTTTTCTTCATTTACCGCTCTTACTCTATAAAACCTTGATCCTGGAGTCAGTCTCAATTGTGTATAAATAGATTTTCCATTTGTATTTAGCTTTAGCCAATCATCAATAGATACTATAAACACATCATTTTTCATGCGTTCCATCATAGCATCTATCTCTTCCTGCGCAGCTTTAGGATTGGCCTCTTCGTGATAAGCAAAAATATTCATGATCGCATTGACATTTTTTTGAATCTCATCTGTAACATCTTCAATTCCATTCCGAATCATGTCTGCTTTATCTGGTTCAAACTCGCTACCGTCAATTAACTTTAAAAGCTTTAAATATTCCGCTGCTTCCTCTCTGAATTTCTCGGCTATATCAAACTTATCGTTGAAATACCGCTTCGGTAATGTGATTTTTCTCAACCAATCCTCTACTCTTATACTCATTCGATTCCTCACTATATGAATTTATCAGACAAATGCTTTATTGATTTATTTATATGTTTTAATGCTGAAAGTTCATCTCTAATCTGAGGTTCCATAGTTAATATATTTCCAATAAAATTAATATCTATCGTATAATTTTCCGTTATTACTTTCCCACAAGTTTCATAACTAATCTCAACATCAAAAACTTTATCCGGATAATCTCTAAAATCAAATCCAGAACTTATGTGTTGTTGTGGTGCAAGAAAAACATTTTTTAGATTTGTGATATTAAAATCATTTAAATCTTTCTCTCCCGCTTTTCCCCATTCCAAGTCTGGAGTCATCTTTAATGAAAGTAATTTTGCAGGAGAATTACCAAAATTTTTTATAATCAATGAGTAAAATACATCCACTCCGCTTTTTGCAATATAAAAAACAAGATTTCCTCTATTCTGTTCAAAATACTGATTTTTCTGTTCATTTAATTGCTTTTTCATTTCTTTTAGATTCTGATATGTATAATATATAGCAATTACTGATCCAATGAATGTAAAAAAACTTAGTATCAGTCCAATTAACTGAAATAATGTGGAATGCCATTCTGCTAGTGTCATATTGAAATCACCTTTTAATCTTCTATTCCATCTTCTCCAGTTCTTCCTGTATATATGCCAGTGCTGCTATCTTCGCCTTTGTCTCTTCCAGATTCAGTCTTGTTGTATTATTAGAATTAAACTCTGTCAGAGTGTTTCTCTTGTCATCTCCATCTTTGAAATACTTATCATAATTCAGTCCACGATTGTCAGCCGGTACACGGTAGAAATTTCCCATGTCAACTGCTTTCGCACACTCTTCATTCGTCAGAAGTGTTTCATACATCTTCTCACCATGACGAATACCGATCACCTTGATATCTTCTTTCTTGCCGCCAAATAACTCACACACAGCTTCTGCCTGTGTCTGGATTGTACAAGCTGGCGCTTTCTGGATCAGAAGATCTCCATTCTCGCCATGCTCAAATGCAAATAATACAAGATCTACAGCTTCCTCTAAGCTCATAATAAAACGTGTCATAGATGGCTCTGTTAATGTAATCGGATTCCCGGCTTTAATCTGATCGATCCAAAGCGGAATTACGGATCCGCGGCTACACATAACATTGCCATATCTTGTACAGCAAATTTTTGTTTTTCCGGACATTCTGGATTTTGCAACTGCAACTTTTTCTTCGATTGCTTTTGTAATTCCCATTGCATTAATTGGATAAGCCGCCTTGTCTGTTGATAAGCAAATAACAGACTCTACACCTGCTTCAATTGCTGCAGTCAATACATTCTCTGTTCCAATAACATTCGTGCGGACTGCTTCCATCGGAAAGAATTCGCATGATGGCACCTGCTTTAAAGCAGCTGCATGGAAAATGTAATCTACTCCCGGCATTGCACCTCTTACAGCTTGTAAGTCCCGCACATCTCCTATGTAAAATTTAATCTTATCTGCTACTTCCGGCATCTTAGCCTGAAACTCATGTCGCATATCATCCTGTTTCTTTTCATCACGGGAGAAGATGCGAATTTCTTCAATATCCGTCTTAAGGAAACGGTTCAAAACCGCATTTCCAAAAGATCCTGTTCCTCCTGTAATCATAAGTGTTTTTCCTGTAAATGCTCCCATTTTTTCTCCTTTTCGTATCCACTTTTATTAATTCTTATATTTTTAATTATCATTATCCAGATGATTCCTTATCAGCTCGTCTTAAATAATTTTGACATTACTTTGAAGAAAGAATAGACATATGCTGCATCCGATCTGATATCTGACCGCTCCAGCACTGCCAATATCCGCTCATATGGTGTTATCGCTACACTTTCTGAGTCATCTAACTCAAAGTCCTTTTCTATTTTTTCCAGCTGAGCCTTGCTTTCCTCCGTCAAACGAATTCGTTCTTTTACCACAGAACTTTCGATATATTTTTCCAGCATATCCTTTGTAAATGTATATATCTCTTGTTCCCTCTCATCTTCAGAAGAGAAAAAGATCTTCGCATACTCTTTTTGCTTATGCAGTTGCCGGCTATATACCAGATCACACATGGTAAATAAATCAAACTCCAACAACGGATACGCATATGTACAGCCATTTTCAAAATATGCATATAACTTGTGGTAAAATGTATGGAAACAGTTATAATAATCGATTCCTTTATTCACAACGTCTGTACCAGGTATTAGATTCTTTATTCTATTCTCACCATATATTGTCAGATCACCATAATACCACATCATATATTGTCTGTTATACAACACAAATGCCGGTGATTCTAAGAGTTCCTTCACAAGCTGAATCGAACTATTGGAATTCATTGCCCCCAAGATTTTCTGCGAATGCAAAAAATTCAAATCAATAAAATTTTTCATCTTTTCAGAGTTATTGCCGGTAATCTTCCATGGATCTGACAAACCGATATGTTCTCCAGTCTCGGACTTTGCAGTTCCAAGCTCCAACAGCATTCTCTCAATTTCATCACGGATATAATCTGGTATTTTATCTAAATAAGCCAATACATACGTAAGTATCGATAAGGTACATTTATTTATCGGTCTGCTATTCGACAGCTTTCTTTTTTCAATCAAATTGCGGCACACAATAATAAACTTGTTCTGATCATTCCTCCACAATTTTTTTATAATAATAGAGATATTTCTAGGAATCAGTTTGTTGATGATTGAATTCTCAGGTATTTCATTCTTAGGGTTTTCCGCAAAATACCGAAGTTCTCTGTTATAGTGCAGCGCCAAAAGATACTCTCTTGCATCTTTATGCTTTTTAATAAAGATAAATGTATTATATATCTTCCCTGAATGCTCTACAATCTTTCGCTCCCAGTAATTCGAACTTCCCGGTGCTATAGCCTTAAACCGCTCATAAGTATAACCTTCATATGTAAAGAAATACGCCATAGCCGGTGCATAATGCACAAAATTATATCCAAGCGTATTCAGACATATCTGATGCTGCTGGTCAATATACTTCTTGTATACGCTGTCAACTGTATCTTCAGGTTTACATTTCTTAATATACTGATAATTATGATAGATAAATCCTGCATTAATATATAGTCTTCTTAATTTTCTGATTGCCGAACATTCTGGTATTTCAACTGGCTCCGAACTCACCTTTGGCATGTCACTGTCCTTTTTATTCAGCTCAATCATAAATTTCACAAATTTATTAAATTTGCTGTCAGCTGATGCTTTTTCATTCACAAAGATCGGATTAAAATACATCACACTGCTTGTCTCATAATACTTGATTTCCGGCATCGTATTCTTAAAACATGCCAATTTATTCTGGCAAAAGGACATCACATATTTAGAATCTTTCCTCTCTGACAATATATCCAGCGCCACACGTCCAACACTGTCCTGCGAACTTTCACTCCAGATATCCTGTTCATCCAATCCGTCTATGATATAGCACACCGGCTCCTTTTCAACCCTTGCTATTTCTTCTATTTTATTGACAAATGCCGAAAATGTCTGTTTCACAGCCAGCGCATAGGTACTTCCATCCTGGATTTTATTAAAAATATCCTCATTTTCCATATTGAAATACGCTGGAATAAAATGAATTTTCCCATAATTATACTGATACAGTAAATATATGTAAAACAATCCTAAAAATGTGCTCTTGCCAGAACTATAATCTCCTCGTATATTTAAGATATTCTGCTGGTTAAAATCTCTCGGTTCCTGAAATGAATTCTTTATCAACTCAGACAGTTCATAAAATAAATTCTCATGGCCATTCTCTCCAATCGTTTCTCCGTCACTGTTCTTCAGCCTGCAAAATAACCTGTAATACTCCGACAATTCTTGGAAATCATCTATCTTATCCCCCGTATCCAGGCGGTTAAATAAATTTCTCCATGACAGATTTGCCCATGAACTATATCTTGTTCCACTTTGCGCTGCAAGCAAGGCAAAACAATTCTTCACCAGATATTTCCTGCTTTTTTCATAAAGCTTTGAAACAACTGCATCAATTGGATGAATCTGGCACTCCCACTTTCCCCGCTCCTTTTGCGACAAATGAATCTTCCTGATCTTCCCTATTTTTCCATCTCTGATTTCTATCAGATTATAATCCACATCTATACTCTGCACTTTCGGAAAATTCTTCAATTTACATCCTATTTTCGCCGGAACAGTATTCTTATCTTCGGTAAATGGATGCCCGCAAAAATAATGAGGAATATCATGTATATAAGATGCTGCAATGCTGGAAGTATGCTTGTCTCCACACAGATAAATACCATTTCCATTAATAAAGTCCTGCAGCGCAGACAAAAAATCTGTACTTTGCGTCTCAGAACCATATGGCAGTCTGATACGCTCACATATGTCATAAAGCGGCTGATGTGCTACAATCACACTAATCCTATCGTCTTTTGATGATGCCTGCTGATTCTTTTCACTACAGTAAAACCAATTGAGCTCATCATCATTTTTCACTTTCAGATCAAGAACATTCCTCAAGTTCTCGCAATCTATACAAGTGACCTTTTCTTTACTGTCTGCCACATTCGTATTCAAAACCAGTACATTCAAATCATCTAAATCATAAAACGCTGTAAGCTCATCATGGCACCCAATTTTTCTTATAAAATCCTGAAATGGTTCAAACGCCATCGCCTTTGTCTTCTTCGCTTTAAACCTACACTTATCATGATTTCCACAACATATTACGATATGCTTTTGTTGAACATCCAGATCCTTGATAAACTTGTCCATGATTTTATAAGCAATGTCAAATCTCTTCTTAGTAATCTCTCGTAAATGTGCATCATACTGAGAATCCGTAAGACCTTCTTTATGCTCTTTCTCTATCCTGGCTTTTATATCGCTCGAATTAATAACATCACCTGTATGAATCAAGTAAGAAATGCTGATATCCATCTCTTTTAACTTATCAATTAACGTCGCTAAAGCCAGCGATGCATTCTTCTGTGTTTTCTCTGTAATATGAAAATCTGACACATGTAAAATAAAATACGAATTAGACTCCCTCATACTCTTATCTCCATATTCTTTTTATTACCATTCGGTAAAGTACACTCATACTCTTTAATCTAAAATTCCTAACACATGTTTCGCGTGAATCACTTTTTGATATAACTCATTATCTTCATTTTCAAAAATAACCTTACATATTTCTTCCGCTTTGATTATACACTCCTTTGCCTCATCATTTCTATTAAACTGTAAATAATCTTCTGCTAATGAAATATATGTTATTGCCATGTCTTTACTATAAGTACCCAGAACTCGCTTTCTTATATCATATGCTTTTTGATCATATGTCAACGCTTGCTGGAAATCATCTTTATCCGCATAGACGATTGCCAAATTACTATAAAAGATTGTGGATCTTGACCACTTCAGTCTATTGGACAAAAATAAAATAATAAATTACTTATCAAGCCAAAATTCATTATTTAAGGCCACTATCTTTACCTGTTCTCCTTTACACACTAATAGATTCTTTTTACTTATAACGGTTCTCCCCACACTTTTTCCGTCAGCATTTATTAAGTTACACTCATACATCTTATATCCTAATAATTCCAAAACAATATTAATACTAAAGCTGTTATGCCTAATACATAAGTAGCCGAACGTTAAAAAGAAAATCAAAAATTTTACAACTTCATCCCACTTTGTAAAATCAAACGCAAATAATGGAAGAATGTATGAAAGTAAATATTCTGCCGTAATCATTTTCTCTTCTGTTGCCTTTTCTATGATAAATAAATATGTGTTTTCTTTCTTATTTATTTTTACCAAGAGAACAATAAGACATATAAAAACATTAATTAAAATCAATATTATACTGATTAATTCTGTATATTTATTTCCATTGTCTTCAAACAAGCTTTTTCCATCAATAAAAACAACTGTAATCCATAGGGGAATAAATGATAGAAAAAACAGACTATACGATACTGCTTTTGACATATTTTATATTCTTTTTTTATCCCATCCAACTCTTTATTCCATCAACTTCTACCGGCATCTCTTCAAGAATATCCCACATTGCTTTTCCACACAAAATTTTCACTAAACTTTCTGCATCCTTTTTTTTCTCTCGTATCAAAATGTGTTTTATCACTCGTTAAAGGAATCCCGAAATGTTTCGCCACTTTTTCTCTGTTTTTCTTTTTAGAGAGCAATTGCAACTTTGATTTACTAAATGCAGCAAATCTTCTTGGATTTGGTCCAGATATTGCCGTACTTTTAAACATATCTGAATCTGTAACTATATCCATTTTCGCTATTTCTTCTACAGCGTCATGACATTTTATTTTATATGCACGTTCCATATTAAATAACGTTTCGCCTGCCATATCTAAAAAATAGATTGTTTTATCATAAATAACCACATTCATTGTCGTTCTCAAATTTAATACTTTGTCTGATATATCATGAAACTTTCCCGCATTATGGAGAAAACGATTCTTCCATGTCGAAACAGGTGTGTTCATAGAAATCAACTTAACTTGATGTACTTCATCATTTTTCTCAATTTGTCCACATAAAATATAAGCCTGTGCTTTCATTTCAAGCGGATCGGATTCTGAATCAGAACCAGCAATTCCATCAAACAACGCATCTAAATCTATAGTTATATTGGGATTATCTTCACTAATTCTGTAAACTGTAGTACCATTACATGTGCCATCATATTCACGTACATCAATGTATTTTTCTAATTTGTTTTTTCCAGTACCTGTATATGTATCACTAATCTCCTGAACCAATGCATCTATTCTATTTAATGGTTCAAATTCAATTTTCCTGCAATTATATATCGTCCCTTGTTTTTTTGAATGTTTAAATTTCAACAAATGTGCATTCCATTCTTTACAACTTGGCAAACTGCTGAATATTTCATGAATCATTCCTAATGACATAACTTTACCTTCTTCTCATTGTTTATTTCCATACAAACGTTATTGTAAAACGCTCTTTATTTTATCCTTTTACACTTGCCCAATTTGCAAAATTGCAATTCAATCAAATAAATACTTATATGCTATTCGATTTTCAAACGAAGAACCAAATCCCAATTCAATTCGTTTTTCCTCTTCTTTATTCCAAAATTCACTCTTATGTTCCAGTATCCTTTCCCTATAATGATTGCTATTTATAAAATTACACCACATAATATCAGATATCTTAATCTTTCTATAATCAAAGGATTCCGGATTGAAAATGAATTCTAAATAATCACTCATATACGCATACTCTTTCATAAACTCTATGTCATTTTCGTTTGCAATACCCACTAGAATATATATGACCAATTAATTAATAGCCTCCACTTTATGATCAGGATATGAATATACTCCTTTATTGATACTAGCATACTCTTTAAACTTATTCACATAATATTCCTTTATTTTGTCATTAAACGGTAAGATTTTTTCATATAATAATCGAAATATCTCTTGCCCCCAGTTATTATTCAGATTCTCTTCTATAAAATTTTTCCATTTACTTTCGTCAAGCTTTAGCAAAACCTTTCTATGAATATATACCCATAATGTCTTCTGACGATTGTTATCTTTTATTCTATCAAATTCTTTACAACAATTATCATATATCTTTTTGTCAGATAATTCAGATAATATCTGTATCAATTCAGGATATGCATTACTATGTATCATTGTCTCCGATAAAATGTCACTATTGGTTAGCACTTCCAATAAGTCACCATACTCTATTTCATGACTCACCTCCTGTGATAAAGTTTAAAAAGTTGAGTACTAAACTTTTGGAACTTTGTAGTGATGAGTCTATTATCTCACATTGGATGATTTTGAACAGGTACTTGCTATTTTGCGTTTACATCCATACTGGACAATAATACAAAAATGTTAATACATATTCTGCCATATAAAATTCCTTAATATTACTCAAAATATATATACTGCAATTAATAAAATATGATATTCTGGTTTATAATAGTATATTTTTCACCAATTTTGAATTTTGTATCTTTTTATCAAATATCCACAAAACTATCGCACTTAAAATTGTAATAACTATACATGGAATAATCATATTATATGCTCTCATCATTCCTGTCTCAATAAAATAACCATGAACCAAAAAAATCTCATATAAAATATTTCCAATAGCTTCAAACAACACAAATTTGAATTTTTTTATTAAAAGGTGCACAACAATAACTGTGTCACATCCCCATGCAAAGCGATATCCTAACTTCACACTCCAATCCAAGTATGAACCGTCAGCAATCGGATAAAATTGTTTGCAAATAAAAAATAATAATCCTACACCTGTTAATAAAATGCACCATATAAAAGAATACTTCTGAATTATTTCAGAACTCTTATCCTTCGTCTTTGAATATATAATTCCCGTAACGAACGAAAATGCCTGTTGTGCTTGTAGTGCAGATTTGGCAAAAACAAACACCACCACAGATACTAACAAATAATAATATCATATTTTCGATATTTTCCCGGAAGCATTTGGATCATAAAAAATATTATGTACCAAAACATAATATATGATAAGTACCACCCCAAAATATACTGTGGTTTCAAGCAAAAAACATCTAATAGAAATGCCTTAAATGTAATAGTTGACATAAAAGGTACCATAATTACTCTGGTTAAAAAATATGGTACAATAACTGTTGTAATTCTCTTAATCCAAAATCTTTTCGCTTGGAACCCTTTCTTTGCAGATTCATTCAAACCATATCCTGATGAAATTAAAAAATTGCAACCCCCCCCCAGTGGGGCAAACAGCCTTACATTATTTGCATTACCTACATGGGAAAAGAATACCATAGTAATTGCGATACCTTTCATAACTTTTGTAAATTGTTTATCCATAAATTCATACTTGAAGCATACTTTATTATTTTTTAGTTCAAATACCCCAAAAGCTATTAAAACAATCATCAAATATATGATACAAATTCCCATTTTTTATCTCTCCCTGCCTTTTGATTTCATCCTCCATATTAAGTCCAACAATATTTTTGTCAATTTAGGAGTCTTATTAATAAATTGTACTATTATTTTATCTTCTTTTGATAAATTGACTTCTTTCAAATATGGGATACACTCACGAAGATATATCAGTGAATTTTTATACTCTTCTTCATCATTTTTTACAATCTCCCATGGCATAACAATAAATAGTGTTCTTGCTTGAAACAATGCTAATCTTGCAAAGTATTTTTCCAGCCTAGGTACCTTGTCATGTGCCATTTCTTTTAACTCATATGCGTTCTTCACAGAATCTACCAAAGATTTTCCATATCCTGAATTTGTTATACTGCCAGGTCTTTGATAATAATTATATCCAGAGTAATCAATCTCTGCAATTTGATAATCTTTAAACATTAGCTTTGATAAAAAGAAGAAATCTTCATTCAATCTTCCTTTTTCAAATCGTTCCTCTTTAAATAATGATGCATCAAATAGTTTATCACAAACAGATTCCGATTTACGTTTTTCACACATCCCCATGACATACTCTTCTGAAGTAAACAGTGATACCTTCATCGTGCCTGTGGATTGATTTTCTAAAATCTTGTAATCTGAAGAAATCACATAACTTTTCATATGAGCAATTAATGTATTATACTTAACCATAGCATTGACAAGTATTTCTATTGCTTCTTTTTCTATATAGTCATCACTATCTATAAAAGTAACATATTTACCAGAAATAAGTTCTAAAGCTGCATTTCTAGCATCCGCTAATCCACCATTAGATTTATGAATCACCTTAATTCTGGAATCTTTCAGAGCATATTCGTCACAAATAGAGGGGGATTTATCTGTACTACCATCATCTGATAATATAATTTCTATATTACTATATGTTTGATTAATTATACTTTCAATACATTTTTTTAAATATTTTTCTACATTGTATACCGGTACAATTATACTTACTAAAACTTTACTCTCTTTCACTATTCAAATACCTCCAGAATAGCTTGCCAGCCATCATCACATATAATTGATAAAATACGTTCATGGAAATCTTCTCTGTATTTCTCATCTTCAATAAATGGAAGAATTGCTTCACTAATTTTCTCTGCTGAAAACTCCTTTACAATTACCCCATTTAAGTTATTAATAATCTGTTCAGATGCACCAGCAAAATCAGTACATACGATATTTTTCCCAAGTACCCTTGCCTCTGCAACTGTAAGCCCATATCCTTCATGTCTTGAAGTTTGTACATATAAATCTGAATTAAGCATGTACGAATATGGGTTCTCCTTTCTTCCCAAAATAACGAAGCAATCCTTTACTTTATACTCCTCTATTAATGACTTCATCATTTCCTCATCTTTACCATACCCAATGGCATACCATACAAATTTTACTCCTTTTTCCTTCAAAATAGCTGCTGCTTTAATTGCTAGATCAAAACCCTTTTGTTCTACAAAACGACCAACAGTTAAAATTTTAAAGGATTTCTCATTCAAAAAGATTTCTTCAACATGACTCAAATCATTTGCTTTTTCTTTTATATCTTGGATATCCACTATGTTATGAAGTGTAAATGATCTAGTCTTATAGTCCGGACAGATATTCTTAAACTCTTCAGTAAGTCTATCAGATACACCAAAGAATGCATTATATTCTTTCAACCAATTACCGTATTGATCTATTGGATACCCTGTTGTCAAAAAATCATTATGAATCCAAGCATATTTTATTCTTGAATTAATCTTTTCTGCTACATACTTCAAAACGAGTGGTGAATGCATATGGTAGCAAATTGCATAATCATATGTTTCATTTGGAACAGGAAAATCCTTTATTGATATACTTACCGGTAGCGAAATTCCTTTACATACTCTATTTAACACTATCTTAGTTAAGTCAATAATTTCAATTTTTTTACCACGTTCTCTTATAACTTCTTTAAACGAACCACAATAATACAATTTATCAATAGATAGATTTATAACCTTAACATTCTGAGGTATCTTTTTTTCCATTTCTAGATCTTGTGAATAAAATAATAATACGGATAATTCATACTCTTTCGGATCAAAGCGATTAAGAATAGTTAATAATTCTTTTTCCACTCCACCACAAACCATTGTTTGTAAACAAAATAATATTTTCTTCATATTCGACTCTCATTCTTGTTAAATAATTCTCAATAATTTATCGATTTCTTGACTATTTGATAAATCTAAATTTAATATATTTTCCATAAGATTGTTTTTAATTTCTGGATGAAGAATTAGTTTCTCAATTCCATCAGAAATTGAATTTGCAGTTGGTTTTACAACTACTGCAGTTTTTCCATTTTCTAAGATTTCTGCAGCAGCAATTTCTGTCAACACAATTGGTTTTACTAAAATCGCAGCTTCACAAACAGTAAGACAATATCCTTCTGTATAAGACGGTTGAACATAAATATCACACATCTTCATGTATGGATAAGGATTTGATTTAGAACCCACAAAATTGATAGAAGCTTCCACTCCGTATTTACGGCTAACTTCTTTTATTCTGTCTAAATCATCACCAGCACCAACAATATACCAAAATATTTCCAGTCCTCTATCTTTCAATATTTTAATAACATGTGGTATCATTTCTTGTCCTTTTTCTTTACTAACACGTCCAACTGTTGTTATATTAACAACTTTACTATCAAATTTTTCTGTAATTTTTTCTTCTGAAAGTTTTCGGATTCTCTGAGGTAACAACAAGTTTTTATATGATTCAACTGTATTTGTTAAATTTGGAAAATCGCTCAAAAAACGTACACAGACAGATGGTGAAACACAAAATATTCTATCGAATTTTCTATATACAGAATTAACATCTGTTTTATGGATTCCTTCGAAAGGGTGATCTCCATGTATCCATGCTATTTTTTTAGCAGCTTTGACTCCATATAATGAAATTAACAACTGTGAAATGCTCATTCCATGATATGTAATAACACAATCATACGCATCATCTTCATATATTCCATATGTTTTTGCAGTTAATTCATTAGCTTTAACCCAACGGTTACTAAATTTAGTCAAAACAATATACTTCAATATATATGTGATAAGTTTTATATAATTTCTTTCTTTTTTTAATTTCTTTATAGTAGGTTTAAAACCATGTGTCTGTATTAATTTTACTGTAATCTCTTTTGACAAACCACTCATCATTGGCCCATCGTCACGTTTCATAAGTAATACTACAGTACAATAGTCTTTCAACTGATTTGCAAAATCAACACAAGCTTTTGGAATACCCCCTATTGACATTTCATCTATTACTATCGCTATTTTTTTCATTATGCAATTACCTTTTTCTATAACATATATCCAAAACCTTTTTCTATTAGTTTTTGTTTAGCATTTTCATCATTCATAATTTCTTCTGGAAACTGATCAATAACAGGAAAATGATTCATCAGATCTTTTGTTTTACTAACATACTCATCGTAAGTACAAATGATACGACATGGATTTCCTACAACAACGGAATTATCTGGTATATCCTTAGCAACTACAGTTCCAGCCCCTATGACAACTCGATTGCCTATAGTAGTGTTAGGTAGGACTATACTCCCCCATCCTATGAAAACATCATCACCAATATGTACTTTTCCTGTCTTAGAATATCCAACAGTTTTTTTCAAACTAGCGTCATGAGTTAAGATTTTAACTCCAGTAATCGTTACATTATTTCCGATTTTTAATAAGTATGGTTCACCCAGATCAATACTAGACGCAATAATATCAACATTCTCTCCTACAGATCCTCCACCTTCACGAATCTTTAAAATCATTCTTTCAGCAATTTCTTCATCTGTTGGTGTTGGACCTTTAATCATATTTACAAGTCTTCTTATTAACTTTCTTATCAAATTCATTTTACTCTCCTACCAAACTCGCTATTCGTCTATTTCAAAGTATAAAATTACCAATAACTCTTTTTCATATCCATCTTAGCTGTTCTATAAATGGTTATTTTATTGTTGAAAACAAAGCGAATTGTATCTATGGATTTTTGTAGTATAATTGCTCCGTAAAGAGTCAACAATGAAATATTAAGATTATTTTTCATTTGTATCATTGAAATATGATTCTTTTCATATAAGTAATAAATATAAAACTGAATAGAAGTGTTGTACTTATTCATTAAACCATAATCATAATCCTGTCTTATAGCCATTGCCCACTGTATAGGATTTTTTGCATATAGAACATTTCCTCCATGAGTTAACCCATCTTCTAAATATTCGCAAAAATAAATTCCTTCATTAAAATAGCGAACCTTATATCCATCATGAGCCATTTTATTCCAAACCAAACGTTCTGTTACAAACTTTTCTCCCTCAATTTCAGGAAATGGATAGCGACTAATTACATTCGTATAATATACTTCTGCCTTATCACCATATATATTGAATTTTTCACGTTCAATTGTTGTACAATCAACAACTTTATCACCAGAGAAAGTTCTTCCAATCAATTTCCCATCCGTATGTACGCATAACCCTTGTACACCTGCATATTTTTCCTTATCATTTTCAGGAATACTTTCATCTATCTTAACAATCCACTCTAATGCATCATTTCTTAACCAATCATCAGAATCCATAAATAAAACCATTTCACCATTAACTAAACTCATGCCTCTGTTAATAGCACGGTGCTTACCACCGTTCTCTGTTTTTTTATATATTATTGGAAAATCTTTACAACTTTTTTTAAAATCCTTTACTAGTTCTTCTGTATTATCAATCGAACCATCATCAATAATAAGCCATTCAAAGTCTTTAAAAGTTTGATCTACAAGTGACTTAAACAAACGTTCTAGACAATATCCTCTGTTGTATGTTGGAGTAAATACTGTGATTTTCATATTTATTTCCCCGCTTTAATTATCCCTAATGCGACTAAATATTCCCATATGTTCAGTCTGCCAGGGAGATTCGCCCTTTCGTAATATTTTTATTAGCTGCTTTTTTCTCCATAAAGCTGCTTGTAAATTAAATCTATATTCTCCTTCAGTTGGTCTAAGTACAAATCCTTCATACTTATTGTCATCTATATCTTTCCATAAGCTTGACGCAAATGAAAAAACTGCCACATCTGGATTTTGATCCATCCAATTAATACATTGATCAAGTTTATCTTGATTCACATCTGCATTAATAAAAAAATCATCTAACATCAAGATAACATATTTAGTTTTTATCTTTTTTAACGAATCAATTAAACGATCTGACCATTGAGTATTTTTACTATGGTTTATAACTTCAATATCTAAACCTTTAAACGATATATTTTTTTCTTTTGTATTTAAATATATCTTGTACAGCCCCCCCCCCAAAAAATAATTGGACAATAATGAAAAGAACGGAATCAAAGTATCTTCATAATCGTCACATGTATGGATAAGAAGGGAACATTTTTTATTATTTAACATTTAATAGTTCCTTTATTTTTCTTTTTGATTTTTGCACAAACTGTATTTTGTTTTTATTAAAAAGGATTTTAATTACATAAAAATCAAATATTTTCGAATAACGTTTTTTTATTAATTTTGCAATACTTCGATTATTTTTTTCTGAATATTTGTATAACTCTAAATCCATTTCTAAAACTAAATCATGTGAAAATTTACATTTTTGTTTTAAAGTCAAATTTTCTGCCATACAGCTTGCCACTGCGTATTCATATCTGTCAAGAATAAAGTCATACAAAAAATTTAAAGAGTTATTAGATGAAATATTATGATACTCAAAAAGTTCTTTGAATTTATCAAACATTAATTTTATATAATTCTTATATTGCGGAAAGAACTTATGTGTAGCACTTTCAAAATTCATACAGTCATAGTGGTAAACAAATAACTCATCACAAGTAATTCTTTTTGCCACTTTAAAATAATCCATATTAAATAAAAAGTCTTCACCAAAAGAAATATCTTTTGTAAACCTAATTTGGTTAGATTCTAAAAGTGATTTTTTATAAACTTTATTACATACAGTACAAAGTAATGAATTAGTTTCAGGAAGTTCATAAATATGGTCCAATAATTGATACATATCAACAGTATATGATTTCATTGATATATTTTTAATAACTTCTCCATATTCTTGATAATAACTAAAAACAAGAATATCTAAATCTTCAGTCATTTTATTTGCAATTTGATCTAATGTTCCTAATTCCAACCAATCATCAGCATCTACAAACATAATGTATTTTCCAGTTGCCAAATCAAGTCCAGTATTCCTAGCTATAGCAACACCTTGATTTGTTATACTTTTAAGAATAACACGTTGATCTTTTGCACATATTTCATTACAAATTTCTAAAGATTTATCCGTCGACCCATCATTTACCAATATCAACTCTATATTTTTTAAACATTGATTGAGTATACTATTACAGCATCGTAAAATATATTTTTCTGCATTGTATACAGGTACAATAATACTTATTTTTTCCATACATTCACATCCTCTTTATATAGTTTTCTGTATTGAACTACTCTGTTCTGTTCAGCTTTTGCATATGGTAATTTAACATGTCCCCATTGGCTAGTATTCCAATAAAAATTATAATCTTCATTAATCTTTATTGTAAAAGCATTTATAATAACATCTATTTCAGAATTAGACCCAAATTCGCTTCTTTCTAAGAAAATCAATCCAACATCATATTCACTAGCAACTAATTGTTCTGTCGGAACCATGAATTGGAATGTGTTTTCACCAATATCTAATTTACCGAAATCCATACAAAAAGAAGATGCTACTGAATAACCACGTTTACTCCAAAAAGTAAAGCGAATAGATGAATTTTGGATTGCTTTTTTAGCTCTAATTGTTAACTCTATATGTAAATTGCTTCCTTGATCACGGAAATTATTAGTTTCATCCAAGAATTTGACCTTTGTAAAACTAGCAATTCTATCTTCCTGGACTTCACAATATCTTTCTACGTTTGTTAAATCCTTTTCCTCTATATTTTCCAAATCGCCTACGTGTGAATAAATAGCAATGGCTTTCTCAACGTCACCATCAAATATGACAGTACCATGATCCAGCACAACACATCTATCACATAACTGACGAATAGTATTCATGTTGTGACTAACGTATAAGATTGTTCTTCCTTCCTTCTTAGATACATCACTCATTTTATCTAAACATTTAGTTTGAAATGCCATATCGCCTACAGCTAATACTTCATCCATAATTAGTATTTCTGAATCCAAATGTGCAGCCACTGAGAAAGCAAGTTTTACATACATTCCTGATGAATATCGTTTAACCGGTGTATCAATAAATTGACGACATTCAGAAAATTCAATAATATCTTCCATTTTTCTGTCAATTTCATTTTTTGTCATTCCAAGTATTGCACCATTCATATAAATATTTTCACGCCCAGTGAGTTCTGGGTGGAACCCTGTACCTACTTCAAGCATAGATGCTACTCTACCATTCATACCAATCTCGCCAGAAGTCGGAGCAGTGACTCTTGATACAAGTTTTAGTAATGTTGATTTTCCTGCTCCATTATGCCCAATTATTCCTACCCTTTCTCCTTTCTTAACTTCGAAAGATACTCCATTCAAAGCCATGAATGTTTCTCCTTTTTTATAGTCTTTAGCTCCAATACGTTTAGTAGGATCATCCTTCTTTAATATACGAGCACCAAAGCGTTGGAGTTCATCACGAAAAGTTGTACCACCAATTTGTCCAAGTCTATATTTTTTAGAAACATTATTGATTTTTAACATTAATTCTTCCATCTTGTCCACCTCTAAATTGTATCTGCGAAAGTGCGCTCAATTCTACTAAATAAGATTACTCCGATAAAAAATAATACTAAACTAACAATCCAACTCATCAAATAATACCCTAAATTAAAATACCCAAATCCAAATATTGCATAACGGAATGTTGTAACAATAGGAGTAACAGGATTTAACATATATAAAAACATAATTTTTTGTGGAATTAATCCTAAGCCATATGCAATTGGAGATCCGTACTGCCATAACTGCAGTCCAAACCCTACTAACATTGCTAAATCACGATATTTAGTAGTTACAGAAGATATAATAATTCCAACTCCTGTAGATAAAATCAACATTTGAATTACTACTAATGGAACTAACAAAATCATAGGTGTAAGTTGAATACTTGTGTTTCCCTTCATGAAATAAAATAACCAAAATACTACCAACATCGCAAACTGTATTCCAAATGAAATCAAATTAGAAATAGATGTAGCAATAGGAGATACTAAACGTGGGAAATACACCTTTTCCATAGTTGCTCTATTTTGTAAGAATGTATTTGACGTTGCACTTAGTGTTGTAGAAAAATAATTCCAACAAATGTTACCAGACATATAAAATAAGAATCCTGGTATAACAAAGTCTCCCTTTATATCTGCTGTTGTTAAACCAGCCAAGTTACCAAAAATAACTGTAAAGACTACTGTTGTAAGTAATGGCTGAATAATTGCCCATAAAGGACCTAATATTGTTTGCTTATACAATGCTGTAAAATCCCTTTTAACAAAAAGAAATATTAAATCTCTATATTGAAATGTTTCTTTTATATGTAAATCAAAAAGTTTATGTTTTGAATTGATCTGATATTTAAATGACTGTTCCATTTACGCTTCTCTCCTTTTATCCATAATCATATTATATAACTTTATATACTCATAATAATTTAGGGTTTTATCAAAATTTTCAACTGCATATGTCCGACAATTTTCTCTTGATATTTTACCGTCTCTTATTTTGTGTAAAGCATCAAGCAAACCTGAAACATCGTCTATTTTTGTAACATATCCTGTCCAGCCTTCCTTAACAAGTTCTCCACTTCCGCCAGCATCATAAGTAACCACAGGAGTCCCGCAACTCAAGGCTTCCATGTTTACCGTTGGTAAAGTATCAATATGTGTTAAATTCAAAAAGACATCCCCTTGTGCATATAAAGCTGCAAGATCTGTTCTTTCCTTAATATATCCAATTGCTTTTATTCTTTTTTCATTAGCATAAATCTTTTGTTGTTCAGGAGTACATCCAATGATTAATATTTGTCCATTTTCCCCCAAGAAATCTAATACATTTTCTCTTGCTTTTTTATTTTCATTTTCAAACCATTTATTTGCCATGGTTACTATAGTAAACATATCTTTTTCAGTTTCCGTTTCTCTTGGAGAAAAAATGTGTGTATCTACTCCATTGTAAATTGTACAAAATTCTGCTTTTGCCAAAAGTGGGGATTGTGCAGCCATAGATGTTATCCAATTACTACACCCAACAACATAAATATTTTCATAATCAAAAAGCTTCTTTCTATCTCTAAATACTTTAGAAGAAGAATCTATGAATAAACTTGGTATATCTCTTTTGCGCTTGGGACATTGCTCACACTGAGTTTTCCATTTTTCACATCCAATATCCGCAAAATGATAACATTTCCCGGTAAAAAACCAACAATCATGTAAAGTCAGTACTAATGTAATACTTCTTCGCTTTACATATTTAATCAACACCGGAAGATTTATAAAATTACTGTGAATATTATGTAGATGTATAATATCTGGACATATCCTATCTAACTTTTTAATCAGTTCGACAGTACAAAAATATGAGCTATATGCCTGCTTTCCATCTATTCTTGTTCGAAAAGCATGATACTTCCAATCTACTATATTTCCCAATTGAAAACCATTTTTTGCTGATATAGATGCCTCTTTATAAACAACATACGAATCATTTTTTTCTTGTATTAACAAGTCAAGATCCCTAACAATACTCCCTGTACTTTTCTCACCATATACAGCATTTATTTGCACTACTTTCATTTTATAATCCCTGCCAAAAAAATTGATATGGTAACACATTCGCAGAACCAATTGTAATTCCCAAATACATATATAGCAATCCAAATAAAATAGCATAATTTATCAAAGCATAACTTCGCCCTTCAACTCTTGATGCACAAATCATTTTAGGAATATAGATAATTAAGAAAATGGAATAATACCACACCACACGAAAGAATACGCTATTTACCAATACAAAAACCTGTAAAACAGTTGCTACTCCCATCATTGATAACCATAAAGGTTGTAATTCATAATCTGCTTCACCAATATATGTAAAAAACATACCCCAAACAAATAATAACAAATATACTAAAAACGTTGTTAATCCACCCGATCCCCCTCCATATTGTTCTAATTCGAAGCCAAGATTTTCAAATATAGAGGATGCCATAACAGTCAGTTGGCCACGAAGCAAAAAAGCAATTGGCAATATCACCAAACAGCTTTTAGCAATACTTTTACTGCGTCTGAAAAGGTAAATAAGAAGAAACGGTAAAATAATCAAACACGAACGATGTACAATAGTTCCAAGCCAGAACCACATCACTACTCGTACTATAATTTTTTTCTCTTTTAATAGTTCAAGTATACACATTATAGCAAATCCTAATGCCATCGTTTGTCTAACTCCAGTCATAGAAAATTGGAAAAACATAAATGCCATCAAAATTAAATAGCTGAGTCCTTTATCTTCTGAATAACGATATATCAATAATGTAACCGGAATATAAAACACACACGCTACAGTCAATGTCAATACAACAAAATCATGAAAATATTTCGCAATAAACCATTCAAAAATATAAAAGCCGAAATCCCTTCTTCCCAATGCAATTACATTTGCCAATGACAGTTGTTTTATTTCCTGGAACTGTAGATAATAAACAGTTGTATCCGAACCAACCATATTATGTCTCAAACCCGTAATCAAAATAAATAATACACATATAATTATACAAAATAATTTATCACTCATTCTTCGATTTTTTCTTGCATTATTTAGTACAAGAATTGTCAAAAGTAAAATTAAATATATACTCATTCCTCAAGCACCATAGTAAAATCATCTATTAGCATTTTTTGAATATCTCTTCTTTGATGATTCTTCCTTCCACATTCATAAGCACATTTCGCATATTTACATACTATCTCAGGATTTTTGACTAACTTCCTTACTTTAAGATATATTTCTTCATTTGAGCTAGCCGTAATAGCTGCATTCATCTTTTTTAAATATTGGTATGCTGCATGACCTTCCCAGCACAGTGCCATCACTGCACAACCACTTGCTAAGCAATCCATGACCTTTGTCGAAAACGAATCTTGCGTTAATAATCTGTTTTTTTTGTCAAAGCTTTCAACATGTAAGACAATATCCGATTTCTCATATATTGAAGGAAGTTCAGTTGCTGGAACACAACCATGAATAATCGAATGTACTCCATCATTCAATACTCTATCCTGCATTTTTGTAATATCATCTGCAGTATATATATTCAACTGAATCATTGTCCTTCCATAATCATTATTTACCTTGTAAATCGCCTCTGCAAGCATTTTCAAAGTTTTCCATCGGTTACAATATAATTTTCCCGCATAGACCACCTGAATTGGCTGATTTACATTTTGATGTATTTTATTTTCATCAAATATGCCGCATTTCACAAGGAATTTTGTTTTCACCCCAAATTCTTTTTGAAATTCTTTCATTTGCCTATCCGACTGGCTATAAAAAAGTTTATACTGCGGAATCATTTTTTTCAACCATGCTCGTGTCCAAAAACGTCTAATCCAAAAAACAGGGGAATAAGATTTCTGCCGCAAAGAATATTCATCGTCTCCTGTATATGCAACAATTGGCGCATCAGTAAGCTGAGAAATTGTATATTCCAATCGGCACATTTTCACAGAACCTCTTCGCTGTGAAAATACTATATCTGGATTAAATGAGGATATAAATTGCCTTAATGCCTTTAAATCATATTTCCCATATCGCCAAACAAAATCCCGCATTAGTCTAGCCGGTTCTCCTGAAAAAATACGCTTAATCTTCTTATTATCACTTACATCGCATTTATCACTTGGCATTTTCATTGTATTTTTTGAATCAAGCACTACATATTTCCCTGCTCTTTTTCTGGTAATAAGGCTTTTTATCATCTCATTTTCACTAATCATAAAATAATGACTACAACACTGATTATCCGGCATCTGACCAGATCCTGATATTGTCCAGATTTCTACGTCTGAAAAATCCTTAAACCAATTTGTCATATTATTATTAGGAGCCGTTTTATCATTCCAGCTTTCGCTCAAAAGTAAAAGTATTTTCAATTTATTCTCCTCCTCGCCTTTTATCTTTGAAAAAATGATAGACTCTTTTAATTGCAACATGAAATTGGTCTGGAACGATATGTTTTGTCCAAAAACTAGCTGTTCCTGTAGCAATACACGCTGCTACCAAACCTCTTTTTTTTAAAACTTCCGCAAACTTTTTCCTTAATCTTACATATTTATCGGATTTATTACTATGCGAACTCATATTACTTAATGTTGCAGTTCTATAATCCGTTTTATATAAAAACAGCTCGGATTCATCAAACATATTCATTGCATTTTCGCCGTGTTCTGTCCTCACGAAAATACACGAAACTCCATTCGAGTTCCAATAAGCATCTGTTTTCTTTATTCCCCAAAAATCTCCTACTCTAATATCACCAACTCCGTGTGTTCCTCTAAATTTACATTTAAAGCAAGAAGGTCGATTATAAACTTGCATACCGTATCCAAGGAATGTACCGTATAACGTATTACATTTTATTGTACCATTTTTATATTCTTCCTCCAAGTGTGGAACAAACCAGCCTTTTCGTTTACTTCTAGCATTTATTCTTATCAGTTGTGATCCATTTTTCTTTTCTGCATATGCCTTATATTCAGACGCAACTTTATATGAAGATACTCCCATGCAAACCACTTCACAGCTCAAAAATGTATCATATTTTTTTCCTAAATATCGCTGTACAGCATAAACATCACAAGGACACCCCACAAATAATACTTTTTTTCCTTGTCTCAATTCATATTCAATTTCTGTATAGATATTTTTCTTTTCGCTTTGTACATATTTGGAACTTGCAAATGACAAAACCTCTTCTTTAGTTTTTGCCAAATAGTATTCTGCTTTCACATAATCTGTGCTATAGCGAACCCCTGCAACTATTCCTCCTTTTTCAATAACCTTCAGAGACAATGCTGTTATAAAACCACCGGATGTGCTATTATAAATAACTTTTTTATCTAGTGAATACCCCGCATAAGTTTCTCGATACTCATTATTAATCCCCTCACTGTTATTGATTGGACATACCTTGAGACAAGCACCACACTTTATACATGCCTGACTATCGACTCTTGGATATAAAAATCCCTCCTCATCATACCCCATACTTATTGCGTCAACAGGACATTTACTTGCACATGCACTACATCCGCAGCAATCTGTTACAGTATCTTTATTACTTTCTTTTTTGTCTATCCAAAAATTCTGTATATGTGACATTCTTCTTTATTCCTTTTCCACCTAGATACATCCAATGCATTTTTTGTATTGAAGATAACTCTTTTTCTTTTCGTAATTTATAGCAATTATACATCATCCACAAAAATTTAATAACGAAATTTCTCTTATATAAATACTGATAATAGCCACCTAAATTGTAAAAATACTGTTTTGTATATCCATGAAACCATTTTGACTCATTACTATAATCTACAGTTGCAATCGTAGCCGGATACTCATATATTTTCATACCCGATTTTTGTATACTATGCTCAAATAGAGAATCTTCTCCCCCTCCCCAAGATGATCCAGATCCAAATTTCTCATTAAACATAATTCCTTTTTTTTCTATATCACTTTTTTTCACCGCTAACATAGGTGAACCATAAGCTCTATGTTTTGGTGCTTCCTGTATTGTCGTAATTTGATAATATCTTTTTTTCATTGTATAATTTATTCTGTCTAAATTAAACACAACTCCTGTTGCATCATCTAATTCACTAAACGCATTCAAAATAATATTTGCGTAATCTGTGACCATTGTCTCATCATCATCACAAAATAAACATATATCACCTCTAGCATTCTCTAATGCCATATTTCTACTTTTTGAAAGTCCTCTTTCAGTTGTAGAAATCATTCTCCATAAATGCCCTTCTACATTAATTTCTGTATAATCATTTCTATCGCATTGATTTACTATCAGTAAATCACTTTTTATTCCAGTTTTATATGCAATATCGAAATTATCTTGATGCATTACTGACATAAGCACCTCTAACTTCATTTTCTTCGACACTGTTTCTTCCCTCACTATGATTCACTCTCAATTGCTTGCTTCAAATAATTTAAAGATTCTTTCCGTAATCTTTCTATGGTCTGCTGTACTACCACATAGTCCACTTCTTCCATTGAAATCTCTTTACAATCTATAATATACTTGCTCTCCAATCCCAATTTTTTGAGAATCGTTATTTGTCTTGAAGATTGATCATACTGTTGATAAGCTCTTTCAACTGACCAAAATTTTCTTTCAAAAATAATAGAAAATAACATTCCATGGTAGGAATCCGTAATAACAATTTCCGCATCACGAATAAGGCTCAAAAAATCTCTCGGTCCACATGATGGACATTTTATATTTTCTGATTTTTCCACAGTTGAAAAATGTTGTCCAATTGAAAAGGCTTTCAAATGATTATTTTTTAAGAATTTCATAATTTGTTTTTGATTTAATTCTTCTGGTTCATCTAAAAAATATAAAATGGCATATTTATCATTTGATTGAATTTCGGTTTTAGCTAATTCTTCCCAATCTTCTCTTGACAATAACAATGTTGGATCTAATACTACCGGCACATCTCTTCCCGTAAGATCCTTAATCAATTTTTTCCCCTCTTCTTCCCGGATTGAAACATATGGAATTTCACTAATATATCTTTTCATCTGTCTTTGATTATAAGTAGGAATATAATCACGGCCAATACTCGGTGCATATGCAATACGCTTTGCTTTAGGTACAAATCTTAAATACATTAGCGGATCTACATACATTGTAGTAGAACACCAAACCTGATCGCTGCCACAAATAAATTTTGCAAATTCATTTCCTTTTGCAATTTGAGATAATTCTTTTCTTGGAAAAAGTCGTTGTGTAATGCAGTCATCTACAAAAGCATCAAATTTTTGTGCTTTTTCTTCACTCACTGGTTTTGATTTTACTTCCCTCATACTTTTCAAAACCCCTATTGTTAAAAACGGATGCGTCAGTAACTTTAATGCAGTCATAAATATTTTATGCGGACGAAAATCATAATTTTTCGAAACATTTCCTTGCTCCCATATAATCTCTGACTCAAACCCTAATTTTTTCACTGCTTCACACAATGCATAACATTGCAATACTGATCCATAATTTTTTAAATTTGTTCTATTTACAATTGCAATTTTTTTCATATGTTTTTCCTTATGTATCTAATAATTCTTTTTTTCTCTCCGCAATTTTTTGATTCAATATTTCCGAATCAAAATGAGTGGAAACAAACTTATAAGAATCATATCCCATTTTCTTTATGTCTATTGTTTGTATTTTTTTCATGGTTTTTGCTAATGACGTAATGTTTTTCATTGGAACAACAAAACCCGTAACATCTTTTTGAATTGTATCTATAGGCCCCGGTATATCACTCGTTATGGCAGGTGTTGCAACAGCACTCGCTTCAATTACAACATTCCCAAATCCTTCTCTATAACTAGGTAACACTAAAACATCAATCAATGCAAAATATCTCTCAACATCGCTTACAGCCTTATGTATCAAAATATTGGGATGGTTCTGTGCTCTCTCCCATAAGTTAGTATCTAATGTGCTTTCATTTTCCACATCTCCCACCAAAATCAGCTTTGAATTATCTTTTAATGAAAAAAAAGCATCCAATAGTTCATTAATTCCTTTATCTCTTGTAATTCTTCCTATAAATCCATAAATAAAATCCGAATCACAATATCCCAATTCGGATCGTAATGTATTTCTCCAAATTTCTCTTTTATTATAATCAAATCTCTTTAAATCAACGCCACCACTGCTACCATTCCAAACAACCGTTGCCTTTTCATTCTTAAATAACTTTTCATTAATTGCTAAATTTAAGTTTGATTTGCTAACACATTCAATGCTAGTCGAATTATAGCAAGCAATTTGTTCTATTTTTTTCAAAATAAAACGACCAATACCTTTTGCACCCAAATACCGTAATCCCATTAAATGATAGTTTCTAATTTCACATCCTGCTTGTTTTGCTGCAATAGATGCATATAATGCAGCATTAGGCGTAGAATATTGAATTAGATCAAATTTTTCTTTAACAAATATTTTTTTTAATTCTTTAATAGCTCTTATCGAACCTCCAATGGATATTCCCCTAGGAATGTCTACCGGTATATATCTAATCCAATCTCCTAACTCTGCTTCTATTTTTTTATCATCTGAGCAGATTACAGTTACATCATATCCATGCTTTGAAAGGTATTTCAACTGCGGTATAAAAAAAGCTCTAATTGTAACTGGAACAGTTACTACATAACATATTTTATTCTTCATTTTTCTCCTTTGCAGGAATACCTATATAAGTCCCATTTTGTATTATATTCTTGATCACAACTGCTCCAGCACCTATCATGCATTCTGGACAAATGTATATATTATTAATAACTGTGGCTCCAGCGCCTATCCATGTCTGATTGCCCACAGAAACCGTTCCACATACGTGACTGCCTACTGCAACATGAACGTAATCTCCAATATTGCAATCATGATCCACTGATGCACAAGTATTGATAATACAACCTTTTCCGATTTTTGTTCCTGGATTAATTACAGCACCAGCCATAATCACTGTTCCGGCTCCAACCATTACATCTTCTGCTACTACAGCATTAGGGTGAATAAGTGTCACCAAATTAGCCTCTGGAACTATTTCTTGTATTCTTTTTCGGATACTCGCATTGCCAATACCTATAATTATATCAACATCCATGTTTTCTGCCTTAGCACTTTCCCCGATTACCGGATAATTTCCGCACACTTGAATATTCTCATTATCATCTAAGAATACAATCTCTTTATATCCATTTTTTCTTGCAATATCTGCAATTACTTTTCCGTGCCCACTTGCACCGATTATTGCTAATTTTCTCATTTTCTAAATCCTAAATATTTTTGTTCTCGACAGTTTTTGTTCCCTTAAATTCTTCCATAGTCGCAGATGTTTCCGAATTAATTCCTTCTCGTTTTAATACAGTCCATACTGTTTTAAAAATAATTTTCCAATCTTCCAAAAATGTAATATGATCAACATATTTCACATCCAAATCAAATTTTTCTTCCCAACTGATAGAGTTTCTTCCATTCACCTGTGCTAATCCTGTAAATCCTGGTCTGACCTCATGGCGTCTTGCCTGATGTTCATTATATAATGGAAGATACTTTACCAAAAGCGGACGTGGACCACACACAGCCATTTTCCCAGTTAGGATTGCCAATAGTTCAGGTAATTCGTCCAATGATGTAGAGCGCAATGTTCTTCCAAAAGATGTAAGACGCTTTTCATCTGGTAATAAATTCCCATTTTCATCCTTTTCGTTTGTCATTGTCCGAAACTTATATAATTTAAATACTTTCCCATTTAATCCTGGCCTTTCCTGCGAGAACAGCACCGGAGAACCAATTTTGAGTTTTACCAAAATCGCAATAATCAACATAACTGGACTTAATACAATGCATGCTAGTAATGCACACAAAAAATCCTGTGGACGTTTGATACATTTTTCATAAAATCCTTTTTTATGTTTCATAGCTAAACTCCTTACATGAAACAACTTTTAATAATTTCTATTATAACGTCCTGTTGTTCAGCAGTCATCTTATTATCACTTGGCAAACACAGTCCTCTTTCAAACAGATCCATACCTACATCTTCGCAGCCACCCTCAATATACGCATTGGTTTTCGCTCTTCCATTTCCCTTTCGGGTAATAAACGGATTCATTCTAAAAATAGGCTGCTCATGCATAGGTTTCCAGATTGGTCGTCCCTCTGCATTGTATTTTGACAATGTTTCCAAAATTTCTGTTGGACAGCTTTTTCCTGATTCACTGACATAAAGTGCTTTTTGCTCACCACGAACTTGTCTGCACATTGCATCTTTGTTGATAATCATACAGCTCAACCAGAAATTCGGTTCACTGTTTTTTTCATCATATGGATTCATCTGTACCGGAAGATTTTTCAATCCTTCTTTGTAACGCAGATAGATTGCTTTTTTCTGCGCTATATGTTCTTCCAAATACGGAATCTGTCCGCGAACAACGCCAGCAATAACATTACTCATACGATAATTGTATCCCAGTTCTTCATGCTGATACCATGGTGCAGCTTCACGACTTTGTGTTGACCATTTCCGTACCTTTTCAGCATCTTCCTTGGAATCAGTAAGAAACATTCCACCTGATGATCCGGTAATAATTTTATTTCCATTAAAACTGATGCAAGCATAATTTCCAAAACAACCAGTCTGTTTTCCTTTATACGTAGCGCCTAAAGACTCCGCTGCATCCTCCACTATTACCGCTCCATGTTTTGCTGCTATCGCCTTAATTTCATCAATCTTTCCTGGAGTTCCATATAAGTGTGCTACTACAATTACCTTGACATCCGGATAAATCTCAAATGCCTTTTCCAAAGCTACAGGATCCATATTCCAGGTATCTCTTTCTGTATCTATAAAAACCGGAATGCCCCCTTCATACACCACTGGATTAACTGTAGCATCAAAAGTCATATCTGAGCAAAATACCTTTTTATTAAATAAAACACCTTTGCCGATTTCTGGCTGTCCATACATAGCCTCTCCAGCAAGTTTAACAGCGAGATGAAGAGATGCAGTTCCCGCTGACAAAGCAACAGCATACTGAACACCTATCTTTTCTGCTACCGCGCTTTCCACCTCATTAATATTTTTTCCCACAGTAGACATCCAGTTAGTTTCGTATGCCTCTGTAACATATTTCAATTCATCGCCATGCATGGTTGGTGATGACAACCATACCTTATTTTCGAATGGAGTAATCATTGTATTCACCTTTCTCATCAAAATTTAACACCTTACAATTCATCTCATAGTTGAATTAACTGCTTATTTTTAGAGCATTGCTACTTTTATACCCGTTTTTTTGCGTTCTTTCTTTTCTTCCAGAGAAACTACTTTCTTATTCACTTCTTCTGGTTTTTTGAATGTCGGAACAACTTTTCTGAGTGTTTCTTTTGCCACCTGATCATCGCCTGTATCGCAGGCTTCTTTCAGCATGTCTAATTTCTGCTGAATCATCTCGGCACTCAGTGGTGTATCTCTCTCCACGAAAATCATGCTGTTATCTGTCTTGTCCAGTTCTTCCGTCTTTACAAGAAGTTCCTCATAAAGTTTTTCTCCCGGTCTTAATCCTGTTTCAATAATTTCAATCCCCTGTACTCCTGACAGGCGAATCATATTCTCTGCAAGATCAAGAATTTTAACAGGTTGTCCCATATCCAGAACAAATAACTCACCATTATTTGCAAGTGCTCCGCTTTGAAGAACTAACTGGGAAGCTTCCGGAATTGTCATAAAGTAACGAATAATCCTTTTATCTGTTATAGTGACCGGACCGCCATTAGCAATCTGACGCTTGAATAACGGAATTACGGATCCGGCACTTCCAAGTACATTTCCAAATCGTGTTGCACTGTATTTTACATGTCCGCGAGTGCTTGCGCTCTGCACGATCATTTCACACATACGCTTTGTGGCTCCCATGACATTGGTCGGATTCACAGCTTTATCTGTTGACACCATCATAAAGCGCTCTGCGCCATACTGCTCGCACAGTTCTACCAGATTTTTTGTTCCAAATACATTGTTGTAAATTGCCTCTACACAGTTATGTTCCATCAATGGCACATGTTTATGTGCCGCTGCGTTAATGACAATCTGTGGCTGATGTCTCTCAAAGACTTTCTCCAATGCCTTTTTATGGGTAATGGAACAGATCTCGATCTGCAGATCCAATTTTTCCCCGTAAACGATTTTCAACTCCTGCTGTACATCATACGCACCATTTTCATAAATATCCAAAATGATAATCTTCTTTGGATGCATTTTTGCGAGCTGGCGGCACAGTTCGGAACCGATAGAGCCTCCTCCTCCGGTAATCAGCACGACTTTATCTTTATAATAAGCATTGGTGCGCTCATCAGACACTACCAACTGCTTGCGGAACAACAACTCTTCGATGTCGAATTCTCGCATATGACGCTTTCCGCCAGGGGAATATGTAGTCGGGTAATCATATACCTTCAGCTTATATCCTGCATTTTTATAATACTCGTACAGTGCTTTGCGCTTGTCTGCTGCCATGGACGGAATCGCAAAGACAATCTCCTGCACTTTGAGTTCCCCCAGTCTGGCAAGTGTTGCTTCATCTTCCGACCATACCGGAATTCCGTGAATTTCTCTTCCCACCTTTGCCTCACTTGTATCAATGAAACAGCGTGGTACATAAGAAGAGCTTTCGTTATTCAGAAGTTCTTCTGCAAAGCTGACTCCTACACGTCCGGCACCGATAATTGCAATCTTTATCTTTTGGACTTCTTTGACATTTTCCGCTTTCACACCTGCTACGATATCTAAGACTTTCGCCCAGAATCTTCCTTTTCTCGTCTCTTGATTGCCGCATTTATATGCATAGCGGTACATCATTCGCAGAGTCAATGCGCCTAACAGGTTCAGGCAACTCAGACAGAGCAATCTTGCAAATGTAATCTTCTCCACCGGAAGACTCAGTTCCAGCCCCAGGTATAATACAAATGCTACAGCATCTGTACACAACATTTTTACATAGCACTGGATCCCGCCATATCTCCATATCTGCCCATATATATTTCCAATCAGGCGGACTGCAAATATACTGACAAATGATATGCCGGTCTGCTGCATCACTCCTATGTTCGTTAACTGATCAGGTCCCCGGTATAATATAAGCAGTAGCAGTGCAACTGCTATGTAAATGAGTAAATCATACATTACAAGCATCCATCGTATGTATCTTTTTTTCTTACCAATACTTCTCATGATAACCTCACATTTCACAGAAGCATCTTGCATGCTCCTGACTTTCCCTTTATATATCCTTTAGAGTTCAATACTCTTATGAAAATTTTGTATTTTCATAAGATAACTAACAAAATTTTCATAACAATATTTAATTCTTTGTTTTATTTTTTGTCTAATTAATGTCATTCTTTTTTTGCCGACAAAAGGAAGTCGCTTATAAGCGTAATATATCTTTCGCTCAATTGCGACTTCCCTCCTCTTATAACTATTGATTATGCATTTCTTTTGCGTACTACGATAGCGGCTGCACCGAGAAGTACAATGGCTGTCACACCGAATCCAGCCCATGCATTGCTTGTCTCAACACCTGTCTTTGGTGATGTTCCGGCTGTATTGTTTACCGCCTGTGCAGCGTCTACATTTGCAATTACTGCAACTGGTGAAAGGTCATTGAACTTCACTACAATTTCTTTGCTGTTAAGGTCCACACTATCCGGTGTGATGATCTCCCATTTCTGGTTTGCGATACTGTAGTGAAGCACCTGTACATCTGTCATGCCTTTTGCCAGTGTAGATACAGAGATTTTCTGTACAATGTACTGCTTTCCGTCTGCTGACTTGATACCACCGTTGATTGGAATCAGATCCATGATTGGTGTGATCAGTGTCTTGCCTTCTAACTGTGCTGCAATGTCCGGTGCTGTCTTCGCAAGATCAGCCAATGTCTTCTTTCCGGCATTAATATCACGAATCAGCTGCGCTACATCTTCATTGCCAATTCCAGCAAGGATGCTGTCATTCATCTCTCTCAGCTCATAGGCTGGACTTGCACTGCCTGTCAGAGCCATTCCGGTTGTCTTGCTTGCTGCTGATACACTCATTACCTGCATTGCAAACAGTGCAACAAGCATAATCAAGCTGATTACTTTTTTCTTCATTTTCATAATTCATACACTCCTTTAAATTATTTTTGAATTATTATTTTCATTGTTCTATAGATACTAGTACTGCTTGTACCAGATATCGTTTATCATTCATACCTGCATAGCAGGTCGATAGTGTGATGATCTTGTCCTGTGATGTTACATTTGCCGATGTATCAATGTTGGACTTCATATCACGGATTCCATAGACCATATCCAAATATGCCTGGAAGATTTCGGGATTCGTAAAGTCAATGCTCTGTAGCAGATGCCGGTTATCAAACAGGTATGCCGCGAAAATCTGATAATGTAGTATCTTATCTGGCATATAGACGATGACCTCCCGATTCTCATCGAAGAAACTCCGGTCCATGTATTGGTGAAGCCCGTCGAACATGGAACCATTAGCCATACCATGTCCATAAAGAACTGTGTTTGGATCTTCGAATGTCTTTGAATTATAATCTTCGGTGAAAATCGCTCCGGCTTTATCTTCCTCTTTTTCGACACTGTGATCCAGATAATATGTATTGTCTGTATCACTTTGTACTACTGGATAGTCGATAACGGTTCCCGGAACTTTGATCCATGCATAAATGTCTGGATTCATGCTCTGAAGTTGTGCGAAGTCAATAGGAATGTCAACGGGTGCCTTATCTGAAGCATCTGTATCATCGTTGTTTTCTACCGTGACTTTCTTTCTTAGTTTTTCATATTCATCTCCTGCATTCTTTTGATCAAAATACAGGTAGATGCTGACTGCCGCGCAGATAACCCCTGCTGCGGCAAGGATTCCCGCTACGATGTATTTCTTTTTCATAGGCCGGTTTTCCTTTACTTCACTTCCTGATAGAAGGTCTCCATGATTTTTTCATAGAGTGCATTGTCATCAACATGGTATTCATCATATGATGCACCTTGTGTTCCTTCTCCGGGAATCGTCCACTTTGTATAGTCTTCATCTTTTGCAACTGTCTCAAATAAGCTGAGCAGACGGTCTTCGCTAACATTTGTCACCGTATATGGTTCTAGTGCCGAATACAAGCTTGCTGCAAATGCTGTATTATGTTCGTAGCATTCTCTTGCTTTTTGAGAAAACGCGTCTAAGTATACTTGTTGTCTTGCCATTCGATTTATAGCGCTCTGGCTAACATTTACATCTCTTGCTCTTACAAATGTTTCGCTATTTTCTGCTGTCAATGTAACTTCTGCACCTTCTGCAAATTCCGGATAAGAAGCCTCAAGGCTGTCATCCGGGACAGTGACTGTGACACCCCCGACTGTACTTGTAAGTACCGGTATCCCATCCATATTCAGGGAAAGATAACCTTGAATCGGCAGCCCATACATCAAGTTTGATACCGTCGTCTGTGTTAATTTACAGCTTTTTTGTCCACCGTCTCCATATCCATAAGAAAGACTGATATGATCGACCGACTTGCCAAGGCTTTTGCCCTGGACATCGTAACTTTCCACTTCTGTCATGGTATCTCTTGGTATGGAAATCAATGTAACTTTTTCCGTCTTGCGGTTCACTGACAATAAAAAGATTGCATCTGCCTGCCCCGCTTCGGTGCTTCCAACCTGTGCCTCCACTGGTTCTTTTTTATCTACTCCAATCATCAGATAATTACTGATATTCTTATTATACCGCCATTTTTTCCCCTGCCATGTAATGATGTTACTTTCATCTGACAAGGTTTCGGTGCTTTCTTGATGCTTTGCGTCCTGGTGTTCCTTATACCAGATTCCACCAATTCCAAGAACCATGATACCAGCTATTACTGCTGTGATGATTCCGGTGCGTCTTGCGTGTCTGCCTGACTTTGGTCTTCTGTCTGGCTCTGGTCTTCCGCCTGACTCTGGTCTTCTGTCTGACTCTGGTCTTCTGTCTGACTCTGATCTTCTGTCCATGATTCTTCATTCTCCGATTTTTCTGACTGTAACTGCTCTGTTGCCATCTGATTTAACTCTTTCGAGGTCTTTGCTTCCTGCCGATGGTTCATGATAAGAAATGCTGCAAGAATCAGGAATAATGCTACACATGCAAGTAAAAGCACAAGATTTCTGATTTTCGGATTTCCTTTTTTTCGTCTCATGTTTTCACAACCTGTTCCTTTATTCTAGTATGCTTTGTAATATTTCCCGTAATTATAGTAGGAATAATATTTTTCTTTCTTGATGTCTACTTTGTTGAGTACTGCTCCAAGGATATGCGTACCACTCTTTTCCAACTGTTTCTTTGTCTTCTGTACTGCACGGTATCCAACGCTTCCACTCTCGATTACGATTACAGCACCATCACACACACGTCCAACAATTGCAGCATCCACTACATTTGCCATTGGAGGCGTATCTATAAATACATAATCATAGCGCTGTTTCAGTTCAGCCATAAGTTTACCAAACATCTTCCCTTCTAATAATTCAGAAGGATTCGGCGCTACCGGTCCTGCAAAAATCATATCCAGATTCGCGTAATTCGTTCCATATAATACTTCTCTGACCGGAACCTGACCACTCAGGTACTGGGACAAGCCTTTAATCTCGCCCTCTATTCCATACCGGCGAATAAAAGCTGATTTACGAATGTCCGCATCCAGAAGTAATGTCTTCTTTCCTGCATTTCCCATCTCTCTTGCAAGCTGGAATACAATATCACTTTTTCCTTCATTCGGGAAGCTGCTTGTCACCAGAATCGTCTTTACATCAATTCCGGCAAACTGTATATTAGTACGAAGTGTCTTTATTGCTTCTTCATAGAAATAATTCTCTTTTCGTAAGTCTGTTAATTCCACTCGCAGCTTCGCTTTTGATTCTTTCTTTCCTGCCGAAGTTCTTGGCTGTATATTCCTTGCAGAACCAGCTCTGAATGTTCCGTTAGTTGCTGCCATGCTGTCCTGAATCTGCTCGTTTTGACTTCTTTCTTGTTCCATTAATATAATCCTTTCTATCCGGGATCACACTGAGTGATGATATGCCCAAATATTTTTCAATATCTTCTTCTGTCTTAATTGTGTCATCTAAAAGTGACTGTAAAATTACAACACCGGCACATAATACCATACCAGCAAGAACTCCCATCATAGCCATCTTGGACATACCGGCGTTTGACCTTGATGTCGGGATCTCACCTTTCTCTATAATCTTAGGTGGGGTTACCTCCATCTGCTCTCCGATATATTCAGAAGAAACCTCTGCCAATTTGTCTGCAATTTCTTTCGCTTTCTTAGCATCACCATATTGGACAGACAATTGCAGAATACGTGTTCCAGATGGATTATTAATTGAAACTGCACCTTTCAGCGCTTTGTAATCTATGTTCAGTCCCAGTTCATCTACGACCTCGCTCAGAACCGGACGGCTTGTGATCAATACTGAATAATCACTTGTAAGCTGTGATCCCAACTGAAGACTTGAGCTTAAAGAAACCTCTTTCGGCATAACCAGTACCATTGAAGTTGAAGTGTAGACAGGCTTCACCATGAATGCTGCATAAGCACATGCAAGTACGCCGAATAAAAGTCCGACTCCTAAAATCGCCAGTATCTTCGACTTCAACACGTAGAAAATCTCTATTAAGTCAATTTGCATCTCATCATTTTCATATTTTCGTTCCATTTAACTCTATCCTTTGTTTCTTATTTTACTTTTTCTCATCGAGCCGCGGTCATCCAGGATTCTCCTCGCATTCCCTTGTACCAATGCCCATATATATTCTTCATCCAGATTCTTTTGCATCCACTTTTCCGCATGCTCCGTCTCCGGACTCCGCTCGCCACTGTTGTGCATATCCGTTCCCAGATAATGCACGCATCTGTTCTTCAATTGCTTCTTGCACCACTGCGCTGTATTATTGTTCCAGCTTCCTCCAACAGAGCTGTAATTCATCTGAATTCTGGCACCAGCTTCAATCAGTTCATCTAGCCTTCCTTCTTCACGTAATACATGATATCGCTCTACATGCGCCAATATCGGTATATACCCTGTGGTCTGCATCTGCCGTACCGCACTGTAAATTTTAGAATACGGCGTTCCCGGCATAAACTCCAACAGAATGTATCTGCTATCTGCCAGTGTAAGAAGCTTTCCTTCTTTCAATAACTGCCTTGTATCTACCGAGTACATAATCTCCTGTCCGGGGAAAACCGGAAGCCGGATTCCAAGCCGCTGATACGCCTGAATCCTGAACTTCTTGATCAGGATCCGAATCTCCTCCACACGCTCCGTCGATGCGTTCTGCACTGACCCATGCGGAGTTACAATCATTCCAACAAAATCCTGCTTCAACGCCATGCGAAGCATAGTCAACGTCTCTTTCGGATTTGCAGATCCATCATCTATACCAGGTAGTATGTGACAGTGCATATCTATCTTTTTCATCTCTACTCCTGTATATGTATTGTATATAAATTTCACTTATTTTTTACAGCACAAATACCACCTGATACTTTTGACTTGTACACAAGGTGGAAAAATTATCAATCTGCGTTATCACTATTTCATGCACTGCAAAAATAGTATTTAATTAGTCTTATTTCTTGACTACCTTTTATTACTGATTAAGACTACCATGTTTTGACAATATTTGCAATAGACAAAAGCTGTCAATTTCTGTTTGGGGACGGGGTTTTTTTGAAAAAACCCCGTCCCCAAACAGACTTCTACCTGTCCCTTTTGAATTGTGTATATTTTTACTTTTCCTTTTTTTGTGGGAATTTTCGGATTTTCTAACCTGTCCCTTTTTGGAATTGTGGAATGTTTTTGTACAATTTGTTTTTTTACGCACTTTTTACATACGAAGAAAGCGTCAATTCTTTCTGAACTGGCGCTTTTCTACCTATATACATTCTCTCGCTTCGTTTTCTTCTTCCAGCAGATTCTCCATGCTTTTCAGGCTAATGTACAGGGTTGATGTGTTATGAAGTAGTGCTGATACGGTTGGCTGGAGGATTCCGGTGACGCCGAGTATGATGAGGGCGGTGTTGAATCCTACGATGTTACGGTAATTTTTGTGAATTCGTTTCATTAATTTATTACTGATCAGCTTCAGTGTTACAATCTCGCTCAAGTCGTCGCCGCTCATGGTCACGTCTGCGATTTCGCGGGCGATCTCTGCGCCGTCGCTGATTGCGATTCCGATGTCTGCTGCGGACAGTGCCGGTGAATCGTTGATTCCGTCTCCAATCATGATGACTTTTCGTCCGGCGGCTTTTTCCTGCTCTACGAAGTTTGCCTTGTCTTCCGGCAATACTTCCGAGTAATATACGTCCACGCCTACTCGTTTGGCGATTGCTTTTGCGGTGCGGTCGCTGTCTCCGGTCATCATGACTACTTTGCTGATGCCTGCTGCCTTCAGATTTTTGATGATCTGTGGTGCTTCTTCTCTCAGCGGGTCTTCGATGCAGATGACTGCTGCCAGTTTTCCTTCGATTGCCATGTACAAATGTGAGTATTCGGATGGCAGTTCTTGGAATTTTTCTTCCATTCCTTCTGGAATCTGGCTCTCTTCATCTTCGAATACGAAATGATAGCTTCCAACGACAACTTTTTGGTCATTGATTTTGGAGGAAATGCCGTGTGCCACGATGTACTCTACTTTTGAGTGGAACTCTTCATGGATAAGCCCTTTGTCCTGTGCTGCATTTACAACTGCTTTTGCCATGGAGTGTGGAAAATGTTCTTCCAGGCAGGCACCGATTCTCAGCAATTCGTCTGGTGTCTTATCGCAGAATGGTACGACATCTACGACTGTCGGCTGTGCTTTTGTCAGTGTTCCTGTCTTGTCAAATACGATGGTGTCTGCTTCTGCCATTGCTTCTAGATATTTTCCGCCTTTGACTGTGACGTTGTAGCTGCTTGCCTCACGGATTGCGGACAATACGGAAATCGGCATGGCCAGTTTCAGTGCGCATGAAAAATCTACCATCAATACAGCCAGTGCTTTTGTTACATTTCTTGTAAGAAGATAGGTAAGACCTGTTCCTGCCAATGTGTATGGAACGAGTTTATCCGCCAAATGTTCTGCCTTGCTTTCCAGTCCGGATTTGAGTTTCTCGGATTCTTCGATCATCGTCACGATCTTCTCAAATTTACTTGATCCATTTGCCTCTCTTACACGTATAGTAAGCTCGCCTTCTTCTACAACCGTTCCGGCATACACTTCTCCATTTTCTATCTTGCGTACTGCCACGGACTCTCCAGTCAAAGACGCCTGGTTGACCATTGCCTCGCCTTCCACAACTGTTCCGTCAAATGGAATTACATTTCCCATGTGGATGCGTATCCGATCGCCGCTCTTTACAGATGAAAATGGTACTAATACTTCCTGACCGTCGCTGACAAGCCATACTTTGCTGATGTTCAGTGACATGCTTCTTGCCAGGTCACCAACGGATTTCTTGTGTGTCCACTCTTCCAGTATTTCGCCGATTCCAAGCAGGAACATGACGGATCCTGCAGTTGCGATATCTCCGCGGAACATAGATACTCCGATTGCGGTCGCATCCAATACCGGAACTTCAATCTTGCCTTTTGCCAGTGTACGCACACCCATCCAAAGATATTTCACAGATTTTACTGCTGTAATACATGCTCTGACCGAATACGGCAAAAACAATTTATTTCCATAATGATAGATTACCGTTTCAACTAACTTATCCCAATATTCCTGATTCAGTTCGCGTCCGGAATTCTGTGCATAATTTTCCGGAATGTCAACTTCCTCATAACGGAATGTTTGAAGCAGTTTGATTACTTTCTCTCTGTCGCCTTTGTAACAGATCGTAAAGTCTCCCGTGCGGTTCTGTACTTTTGCAGATGTAATCATATCCTGGGATTCCAGATAATATTGCATCCGGTCTGCCTGCTCAAATGTCATTCTGTACTGTACAGCGTGGGCACGGATCCTGCCTTTAATCTCATGCTTGATTACAAATTTCATGTATATTTTCCTTCTTTCCCTGCTTTCTTCCTTCCCTGCTTACCTCGCAGTGATTCGCTCGCAGTGATTCGCTTGCTGTGGTTCACTTGCTGTTGATTCTCTTACAGCTTACCTCGCAATGATTCGCTTGCTGTGGTTCGCTTGCTGTTGATTCTCTTACAACTTGTCAAGACACCTGCAGTCTTAACCACAGGTGTCCTGATTTTTCCTTACATTTTTATAATTATCACAATAATTTTTATGCTAGTTCTCCTTGAACCACCCTGCTGTCTGACTTAGCTGTCTGACTTACCTGTCTGACTTTGCTGTCTTATTTGCGTTCTTACTCTGCTGTCTCTTCCGCAAAATCTGTCTCATCAGCTTCTGCTGCTTCCTCTGCTTCTTCGGCCTCTTCTGCTGCTACTGCCTCTGCGTACTCCTGCTCTTCTTTTGCTGCTCTGTCTTCGTTGATCTGCTGTGCTTCTGCATATACGTCCTCTGCATTTTCCTGAATTGTAGCTGCTGTCTTAAGCACACACTCTTTTGCTCTTAAAACTGCTGCTGTACAGTTTGTGTATAATTTTTTAGCGTCCTTGCTGGACAGAACTTTGATTCCTGCAGTTCCGAATAATACTCCTGCTGCAAAGATTCCTGTCTTCTTTCCATCTACTTTTTTTAAGCCTTTTAAAATGTTTGACATCTTTTGTCTCCTGCCTTTCTTTCTACTTCTAGGTTCTTATATGATGTTAGTATATGTGATATGTACTTTTTAGTTCAGTACTATATCATCACTTTGAATTCACTAAATTGTAACGCATTTGTTTTTTCATTTCCACTTCTTTTTCCTTATTGATAATTATTACTCACTTGAGCAGGCTTATTGATTTTTGTTCTCATTATAACTGAAATTGAATATCATTACGCACGAATTATCTGTCTTTTTCTTCCTCATCCATATCCATTTCATCTATATACATTCTAAGTCCTACCGTGCTTGTGACCGGCAGGGAAAATATAATTGTTTTTTCTTTGCTGGCAAGTCCTGTCTGCTCCATCATGGCTTTCATGATTGCATTTTTCTGTTTCTTTCTTGTGACAATCAATATGATTTCTTTTTCTGCCGCCAGTGATACGCCAAGAAATTTTTCTGCTGTTTCCATGCCGGTTCCTTTCGCATGGATCACGGTTCCGCCTCCGGCTCCTACACTTCTCGCCACGTCCATCACGGTGTCGATGCACCCCTGATTGGCAATTGCTACTAATAATTCATATTCTGTTTCTTTCAAAGTGGACTCCTCCTCCCGTTCAAATTTCTCGCTCTGTATCAGGAAATGTAATGTTTTTTCTCCGCCGATGCTGCTGAGTGGCACGATAAATGCAATTCCGGTTCCCGGCACGTCGATCTGCATCTTTACAATCATTTCCCGCCTTAGTTTCTTCCACGTTTCTTCTGTTACCACCGATAGAATTACGACCTTTTCTGATTCTTCCAATCCGAAATAGTCCAACATCTCACTATTTGCGGTTCCACGTCCCAATGTTGTAAAGAAAACCATATGCTCATTTTTCTTATAAAATTCTTCAAATTTCTTCTTTCGGTTCCTGTCTGTAATCGTCACCATCATATATAATCTACTCATAAATTATCTCCGAACTTTCTAATTTTCTTAAACATTTTCCATCTTCACTAATATGCGCCTTGTAAAAATCTCTATCCCTGTTTACAACTCGACTATTTACAACTCAATGATTTCTTGATTGTCTACATTGTCTAGATTTTCTATGCATACTTTTATACTTGTGTAATCTTTTGCTGCCTGTTTTTCTTTCATCTGTTCCTGAATCTGATAGATCAGTCCAAGGATTTGAATTGTTATAAGCGGCGTCATTGCTACCATAGCTACCACTCCAAACGCATCTGTCACAACATTTCCACCTAGCGCCTCGCATGCTCCCATTGAAAATGGCAGTAAAAATGTTGCTGTCATCGGTCCGGATGCTACGCCTCCTGAGTCAAATGCGATTGCTGTGAATATTTTGGGCACGAAAAATGTTAATCCAAGGGCTACTGCGTATCCTGGGAGCAGAAACCACAAAATCGAAATGCCGGTAAGCACCCGCACCATTGCCAGTCCCAGAGAGAATGCGACTCCGATGGACAGACTCATTCCCATTGCTTTTGCGGAAATGGCTCCGGAAGTCAGTTCTTCTACCTGTTCCGTTAATACATATACTGCTGGTTCCGCTTTTACGATAAAGTAACCGATCAGCATACCGATCGGCACGATGATCCATGGATAGGAAAGCCCCGCAATCACTTGCCCCAGATAATTACCTGCCGGCATAAATCCCACATTTACCCCTGTCAGGAAAAGTTCAAGACCTATGTATGTATAAATGATTCCTATAATAATTTTTACCAATGTCTTTTTGTGAAGATGTAATGATACAATCTGAAAAATGAAGAAAAATAAAATAATTGGCAGTAAAGAGATCAGCATTTCTTTCATATAATAAGGAAGCCCTTCTTGAAAAAGCTGCCACATTTCTACTGAATTATCGGTCTTCACAATCATTGTCTGTTCGTATCCACTTTCCCCTGGGTGGTAAAGTAATCCAAGCAGCAATACTGCCAGAATTGGTCCGACTGAACACAATGCAACCAGACCAAAGCTATCATTTTCCGCGTGTTTATCACTTCGAACTGCTGAAAATCCGATTCCTAACGCCATAATAAATGGTACTGTCATAGGTCCTGTTGTTACTCCGCCTGAATCAAATGCCACTGTCAGAAAATCTTGTGGAACAATGCTTGCCAAAATGAATATGATCAGGTACAAAATTAAAAGCATATGTGCCAGTGGAATTCCAAATAACATTCGAAGTACTGCGGCTACAAGAAATATTCCAACTCCTGTTGCTACTGCAATAATCAGCGTGTAATTGGGAATGGATGGAACTTGTTCAGCCAATACTTGAAGATCCGGTTCTGATATGGTGATGATAAAGCCAAGGATAAAACACAGCACTATCACTACACTTATCTTTCTTGTATTGGTCAATTTCGTTCCTATTCGTTCTCCCATAGGAGTCATCGCCATCTCCGCACCAAGTGTAAAGAACATCATTCCGATGATCAGGAGAACCGCACCAACAACAAAAGTCATCAGGACGCTGTTTGGAATGGGCGCAATGCTAAAGCATAACACCAGCACAATGCCTATGATCGGCAACACAGCTCCTAATGACTCTTTTAGTTTTTCCAGTAAATTTTTTTGATATAATTGTAATCCCATAAACGCCTTTCTTCTATATTTAATATGTATTATTTAATATGTATCCTTTAATAAAGTACCTTTTCGAACACTATTTTAATGAACTTAGGACTCGCTTAACGACCTTGGGACTCGCCCCAGCATCTTTTAATTATTTTAACATAAATGTGGTTGTTTTTTGAAGCTTTAAAGGCGTTAATATTATGCTAAGTTTTTAACAGCTTGACGTAGAGTTTTGTATAATAGGAAATGCAATCCTGATTATACAAAAAAACCTGTAAGTATTATACTTACAGGTTTTAGCTCCCCGAGTAGGGTTCGAACCTACGACCCTTCGGTTAACAGCCGAATGCTCTACCACTGAGCTATCGAGGAATATTAGATACATGTACCTTCAAAATCGCATATAAGAAACTTTTTAACATCTTACCTATCCACCTTATTTGGTTATGCCCTCGACCTATTAGTAACAGTCAGCTCCATGTGTTACCACACTTCCACCTCTGTCCTATCTACCTCGTCGTCTTCAAGGGGTCTTACAACTTGCGTTGGGATATCTCATCTTGAGGGGGGCTTCACGCTTAGATGCCTTCAGCGTTTATCCCGTCCCGGCTTGGCTACTCTGCCATGCACTTGGTATGCAACAGATACACCAGCGGCCAGTCCATCCCGGTCCTCTCGTACTAAGGACAGCTC
>OGYX01000115.1_pt1 | contig 52857 bp, 38 predicted proteins | sample 1576601 | NCBI WGS metagenome assembly OGYX01 (sample SAMEA3541561, study PRJEB24748) | human gut metagenome | biome: human gut; feature: human-associated habitat; material: faeces | place: China | collected 2012 | reverse complement strand
GCGAGAATGCAGCAGTACTGCATGTGGATGATAACAACGTAGCGGAAGACATGAACGGTACTGTTGATGGAGAAGGAAAAGTCGTATTCGATGCACCGCATTTTTCTAAGTATGTCATTGTTCAGAAAGGCGGTTCAGAAGTTACTGTTACTATAGAACACTATGATAATACAAAAAATCCCAAAGAAAAGATATATGCAGATGATGTATTAACACTTCCAATCGGAGGTAAAATCAACGATTATACAAAAGCAACAAACTGGGATGTCGCAAGTGTTACTAAAGTAGAAACAGCAGCAGACGGAACTGAAACAACAACGCCTGTGGATACAGATAATGAATTTTCAGTTACTAAAGATTGTACGATTAAAGTATATTACACTCCTAAAACTAAGGATTTCGATGGTGCTACAAAATTTTATGATTATACTGTAAAAGCTGTAACAGACGACGAAGCCAGAAATAATAACAATACATATTTTTCGTTTAATATGCTTGGTGAGAAACCAGACAATGGAAGAAAATTAACAGCAGGAACTAGAGAGCAAAACTTTGAACAGTACAAATATTGGATTCCAATTGGTAGTTTTGGTGCCAATGATTATACGAAGGGTACCAGCGTTGTAAAAGGTATTCTCAAAGGATTGGATGAGAATGGTAAGGTTGAGTTTAATTATCCGGAACCGGGTTTCTTCGAGGACTCGGATGCTACTTGTAGCGTAAAGGTAAAAAAATACGATTGGCTTGGCCGCCCTTACGATGATTATGAAACCAGATATCTTCGAAAAGTTTACAAAGATTTAAAGCTGGGTTTTGAACAAAAGGGAGATACCTACACGTTAAAAGATGTGAAAGACCAAAATGGTAAGATACTTACCACCGAAGGAGCTGGTTTTTATCCGTTGGAGAATGAGCGGAAGTTCAGCTATGAAAATTCCGAAAAAGCACAGAATTATTTCTTTGGAATGCGGTACGATGTTTTGTTTAAGATCGGAGATTATGTAGGACCGATGAATTATGAATTTACCGGAGATGATGATTTATGGGTGTTGCTCGATGGTAAAGTGGTTCTGGATCTTGGTGGAATTCATCAGGCAGCTGGCGAAACTGTTGATATATGGGAGAAATTAGAAAAAACAGCTGATCAGCTTACTCCTGAAGAAAAAGAAAAAGAACATACATTAACCGTTCTGTACATGGAACGAGGTGCCGGAGAATCAAACTGTAAGATGAAATTCACCCTTCCGTCAGCAAGTATAGCGGAAGTTAGTCAGGTTCCGATGGCTGAATTGAACCTTCAAAAGGTTAACAAAGAGAACAAAGGATTAGAGGGTGCCAGATTTACTTTAGTAAATAATGAAACAGGCGATACACAGACTGCAACTTCCACAGGAGAATATGGCAATGTGAAATTTACCAAACTTCGCGTGGGAACTTATACATTACGTGAAGATGCTGCACCTAGCGGATATATCCCGTCCTTGGACAGCTGGATTGTAAAAGTTGAATTAGACAGCAACAATACAGCTATAGCAACCTTATATCTGTCGGATGGAACTACACCATATACAGACAAAGCAGGTTCTTATTACCAGATCCTGAACATGACAAAAGAAGAACTGATAAACAGTTCACTTGACTATAATAAGACAGCAAAGGTGATTGATTGGGATAAACGTACCTATCAGATTGATATTACTGCAGCTTCCAAATTAACATCAACTACTTCTACAGAACAGGCTGCGGTAGCAGATGTAATGATGGTTTTTGATACATCGGGTAGTATGTTGTATAACACTAGTGATAGTGATGAGAAAGGTTTTAAAAAAGTCGGACAGTATAAGAGTGTAAAAGATACTTTAGATACGACTAAGGTTTATTATTACAGTGATACAACTACGTCAGTCAAATATGATCGATGGTATTATAAAAATGCACAACAGCCAATGATATATTTAAATGGCCAGTGGATGTATTATGATGGAGGTTCATGGAAACCCATCGGCGATAGTTCTAAGACAAATGTCTACACAGTCGATAGTAGTTTAACAGGCTTAAAGGAAGCAGCTACCGCTTTTACTACATCGATGGCAGCCTCTTCTACTAATAGCAGAATTGGTATAGCAACATTTAATTATGTTGGAAACCTAGTGAGTGGGCTCACAACGATTGGGACTAACAAAGACGAATTAGTAAAGAAAATCAGTAGCATCTACGCATCAGCTGGAACGTCTCCACAACTTGGTTTAGAGCTTGCATTGAAACAACTAGAAGAAAATAAGCAAGAAAATGTTCCGCGTTATGTAATTCTATTTACAGATGGAGCTCCGAGCAGTAAAGACGATAAAGCAAAGTCTAAATTGCAAGCCCAACTGCTCAAAGAAAAAGGTATTACTGTTTACACAATTGGTTTAAAACTTAATGATGACACTGAAGACTGGTTGAAAGATAATATCGCATCTAAAGGTTGCGCATATCCTGCTTCGAGTGTTGATGAATTGAAAACTATTTTCAAAAACATCCAGACAACAATAACACACGATCAGGACATGAAAAATGCGCAAATAAAAGATGTAATTGATCCTAGATTTGTAATTTTGGATGATTCAGGAAACCCAATTACTTCCAATTATTCGGGAATCGATAAGGGAATCACATTAAAGAATGGTGGAACAGTATATTATGACAAAACTACTGGTAATCAGTACATTGTTTGGAATGAACAAACAATTCCGAATAGTAAGAATGGAAATTGGAAAAAGTCAATTACTGTAAAAGCCAAAGATGACTATATCGGTGGCAATGATGTACCTACTAATATTTCACCGGATTCCATGATCCATACCGGATATGGCGATGCAGTTCTTCCTCAACCTAAGGTTAACGTAAAAGCCGAACTGAAGGTCAAAAACAAAGAAGTCACGATCTATAAAGGTGATAGTCTTCCGGATACAAACACTGTATTGAAGGAAATGTTCGATCTTGAAGAAAATACTAGTAAGTATAATGTTCCGGAGGGTAGTTTTACAACTAAATGGTACCGTAATCCAGAATGTACAACTGAGGTTACAAATTTAACTGCAGATACAAATACTACATATTATCTAAAAGTAAGTTATAATGCAGGAGAATCGACAACTGAAAGTAATGCAAATACAGACGGTAATATAGCAGGTGGTGAAGATCATATTGTAGAGGCTGTAAATGAAAGTGATTCTGCAAAACTGTATGGCATTTATACAATCAAGGTTGTATCAGGTGAAATCCAGATTACAAAGAAACTGGAAAGCGCGTTGGGAACAGATTGTACATTCAATTTCAGTATTAAAGACGAATCTGGAAAGGAAATCAAAAAAGTTTCTATTACTATTCCAGCAGGTTCCACTGAAGTAAAACTTGCTGGTAAAGACCTGAAGAATTTACCTCGTGGAACATATACCATAAGCGAAGTAAATTCGAATGGATATGTATTAACCAATTATCAGGTTGATAAAACTACAAACTGTAGAAACACTCGTAATGAGGAACAAGAGAGTGTCACATTCAAACTTGGATATGAGATGACAACTGATAGTGCTGGTAAAGATGTAGATGTTATCAAAGATTACACTTATGATCAAAACAGTGGTGGAACCGTTGGAAGCGTTACCTTTACGAATGTAAAAGCAACAAAGGATTGGGATATCGTAAAAGTTAGTACGAGCGGAAATCATGTCAAACTTGAAGGTGCAGAATTTGAATTACTGAAAAATAATACAATAGTATACACCGGTACATCAAATGAAGATGGAAAAATCATTTGGAAAAAAGGTGAAACAAATGCAAAAAACCTTAAACCTGGCGAGTATGTACTAAGAGAAACTAAAGCACCTGTCGGTTATGTACGAAGCGAAGAAACTTGGTCACTCAGTATAACAAAGGGTGGAAGTCTCGTATCCTATACTTCAGGAAAAACAGACAGTACAATTAATACAAGTACAATTACAGGATCTGATTCAACGCTTCATCTGTACTTTAAAAATGAAACAGCTTACGCCCTCCCATCAGCCGGAGGTACCGGAATTTACTTGTATATGATTGGCGGCATGTTACTTATGTTTGCGGCCGTATGGATCTTATATAAAAACAAATGCAAGGAGGTGCTGGGAAAATAATTGTAAGAATTAATTTTTCAGTGGCTTCTTGCCACACAAAAACGTTATTATCCCATATGAGGGGACAATAAAAAATGGGCAAAGCCCTTAAATGAAAAGGAGACAAAATATGAAGAAGATGAGAAAAATCTTTGCAGTGTTATTAACACTGGCTATGGTACTCGGAATGAGTATGACATCGTTTGCTGCAACAAAAGATACTGCAACTATCAAAGTTAATAACGCAGATAAGGCTACATTAACTTACGCACAGGTAATTAAAGCTGATCAGTCAACAAAAACAGGATGGGCATTTGTAAATGATACTGTTGCTGACGATTATGTAGAAGCATTTGGTGTAAACGATGCTCAGGCAGCTATTGAAGCAATGCTTCCAGCAGCCAATGTAGATGCAAATAAATTAGGTGCTGCTCAGGCCAAGGCAGCAAATCATGTAACCTTTAATGCTATGGCAAACCCACAGACAGTAAATGCGGCAGGTGTTTATCTTGTTAAAGCAACTGAAGTAGGTTATACCTATAACATCATGAGTGCATATATTGGATTTGGTGAAGTTACTATTACTGGAGAAGAAGGTACAGTAAAATATGATTATCCATCTTTAGTAGATGCAGAACTGGCAGCAAAGAAAACACCAACTAAAGTAGAAAAAGAAGCAGTTGATACAGATAATGTAGTAGCAACAGGTGATATCCTTACTTACAAAGTAAAAACAAACGTTCCATTCATTGCGCCTACAGATACAGATAAAACATTCTGGGCATATGATGAATTAACAGGTGCTGAATACATTGAAAAAGAACGTGCAACAATTACTCTTGGTGAAGAAGATGTAACAAAAACATATCCTATCACTTGGGACAGGAACACAGCAAAATTCAGTGTAGACTTAAGTAACATGATCAATGATGCAAACAGTAACGCCGGAAAAGAAGTAGTAATTACTTACAAAGTAAAAGTAACATCTGACAACGACGTTATTACAAACAAAGCAACAGCAGGACATGAAGGAACAGCAGATTTCGGAAGTAAAGAAATCAATGTTTATCAGGGTAATATTACATTAACAAAAACTGGCGAAAACGATGTGAAACTTGCAAATGCTGGTTTTGAAGTTAGAAAAGACAGCAAAGATTCTAACGCTTTAAAATTCACAAAACTTACTGACGGTGTATACAAATACGACCCAAATGGTACTGTAACAGAAGTTTTCACTAAAGCAGACGGTACTGTAAAAGTTCAGGGTCTCAATGTGGGAACATACTACTTTAAAGAAACAACAGCTCCAAAAGGATATTCCGTAAATCAGAATCAGTCTGAAGCAACATTAGCAGTAAAAGATAAAGCATCTGCTGTTCTTACAGCTACAACTTCTATGACTGATACCAAACTTTCCGCTCTTCCATCAACCGGTGGTATCGGTACAACAATCTTCACAATCGCTGGATGCCTCATCATGATCGCAGCAGCTGGCTTATTCTTCGCAAGCCGCAAAAAAACAAACAAATAATCTTTCATGATTATTTATAACCAGATATGGAATCCGGGGTCTTTGCCCCGGATTCCTAAAAAATAATACAACAGCAAGGAGAATTCGGATGAAACGCAAAGCAAACAAACTTATTATTGGCATTATATTTTTAGCCGGGTTGTCCTTACTGCTGTATCCATTCGTTGCAAACCAGTGGAATAACTACAGGCAAAAGCAATTGATCAGCAGTTATGAACAGACTGTATCCGAAAAGGATGCAGCACATGAGATTGATTATGATGCAGAACTGCAGAAAGCAGAAGCTTACAATGAAGCCTTACTTCCAAGTATCCTTCCTGACTCATTTGCAGTAGCCGCAGCCAGTGACAAAGAAGACCAGTCCTACATGGATGCTCTGAATATTGCCGGTGACGAGATGATGGGAATCGTGGAGATCCCGAAGATTGACATCAAGCTTCCGATCTACCACACTACCGATGAAGATGTTCTCAAACAGGCAGCCGGACATCTGGAAGGAAGCTCTCTTCCAATCGGCGGTAAAAGTACACACGCCGTTATCTCCGCACACCGTGGACTTCCGAGTGCGTCTCTTTTTACCGATCTGGATCAGCTGGAAGAAGGCGATCATTTTCTGATCCATGTATTAAACGAAACATTATGTTATGAAGTCGACAAGATTTCCGTGGTCAAACCGGAGGAAACTTCCTCTCTTGCAGTAGAAGAAGGAAAAGATCTTGTAACACTTTTAACCTGTACTCCATACGGAGTCAATACCGAGCGGCTTCTGGTCCGTGGTCACAGAGTACCTTATGTGGAACAGGAAGTTGCCGATGAGAAGACACCGCTCAGCGGAATTAGTCTTCATACAAATTATCTTTTATGGGTAATTATTGGTCTTGTAATTACCACAATCTTCATCCTTGTGTTATACTTAAAGGAGAAGAAGCTTCAAAAGAAAAAAAATGAGACCTCTTAAAAAGAGAATAAGAACGAGAAAGGGAATATGCCTATGAAAAGAAAAATCTCAACCTTCCTTTTCGGTCTGTTATTCTTGATAGGATTTGGGATTCTGATCTACCCGACGGTATCCAACCAATGGAATACCTACAGACAGAATCAGCTGATAAGCAGCTATGACAATACAATACAGGACATGGAACCGGAGGACTTCACCTCTGAGTGGGAAAAGGCAAAAGCTTTCAATGATACCATTCATCAGAACAACCTCTACGGAGATGTATTTGGTGAAGATGAAAATGACATCAAAGATACCGAATACTGGAAAATCCTGAACGTTGCAGATGACGGAGTAATGGGATACCTTTCCATTCCGAAGATCAACATCAAGCTTGCCATTTACCATGGCACCGGTGATGATGAACTTCAGACCGGTGTCGGACATCTGAACGGCACAAAGCTTCCGATCGGAGGGGAGAGTACCCACAGTGTTCTCGCAGCTCACCGTGGACTTCCAAGCGCAAAGCTTTTTACCGATATCGATCAGCTCAAAGTTGGCGATAAATTTTACATCCATGTACTGGATGAAGTCCTTGCCTACAAGGTAGACCAGATTCTTCCGATGGTAGACAAAGACGATCATGAAACACTGGAGAAAGCACTCCAGATTGAAGAAGGAAAAGACCAGGTAACTTTATTTACCTGTACACCATATGGAGTCAACTCCCATCGTCTTCTCGTAAGAGGAACCAGAGTTCCATATAACGGCGAAGAGGATGCTACCGAATCAGTTACAGATTCTATGGTAAAAGCCATTCAGAATTATTATATGCTTTATTTAATTTTAGGACTTTCAATCACGATTCTTGTGATCATTCTCTTGCGATTCCTTTCCAAGAGAAAAGCTCACAAAGAATAACCAAGATTTTTAAGGAGGACATGAGGCGATGATGAATAAACGATTAAAACAGGGAAGTACTTTTCTCTTAGCTGTCGCTCTTACATTTCCACTGCTCACTCTTCCGGGTGCGAAAGCCGCAAACGCGATCGATACCGATAAAGAGTGCTCCATCCAATTTGACATTGGTGGAAGCAGTGAACTTCTAAAGGCAGGCATTCCGGTAAACCTGTATAAAGTTGCTTCGGTTGATGAATCCGGCAACTATACTGCAACCGGTACATTTGCGAAACTGGATCTTTCTTCCGTAAATGCAGATAATCTGGCAGATGCCACTGCTGAATGGAAAAAACGTGCCAATGACGCAAAGGAGATGCTGACAGATTCTGATGGAAATACAGTTGTTGAACCACCCAAAACCATTACACTAACAGATAACCCAAATGACGACCATACTATAACGGGACTGAAGACCGGACTTTACCTTGTAGATACACCAAAAGTGATTACGCCAAATTACACTTATACTTTTACACCTTACCTGATATCACTTCCGACCAATAATTATTACAATAACAATCATACCAATGATGACTGGATCTACAATCTGACTGGCAGCAATGCAGTTGGTCTGAAACCGGAACAACATGTAAGATACGGTAATCTTGTGATCAACAAGGAACTGGTAGATCACAATGCTACCTTCGGAGACGAGGCAACCTTCGTATTCCAGATCGATATCGAAAAACCGGATGGGAAAAAAGAAACCAGAATCGAAGAGCTTACCTTCAATGCAGCAGGCAGCGATTCTGTAACGATTGAAAAAATTCCTGCAGGATCTACTGTAACTGTAACGGAGGTTTACAGCGGTGCAAGCTACAAGCTCACTTCTGAAAATAATGTGACAGCTACCATCGTTGCCAATGATGAAAAAGAAGCAGGTCAGGCAGGCGAGACAGCAGTGGTTTCATTTACCAACGAACATGATGGACGTACCAATGGCGGATACGGCGTAAAAAATAATTTCAAGCTGGACGAAAATGGTCAGTATCAGTACACCGAACCGGCAGCAAAGAACTAGAAAGGGGGAGTCGGAATGAGAAAGTTACATAAGAAACCACTTATCATGGCAACAGCAGCACTTGCTCTTACCGGAACCCTGGCAGTTGGAAGTGCAATGGCATACTTCACAACTTATACAACAGCCGGTGGCGGTGTGACGATGAATATGGGATTTACCGAAACCATCCCTAACGAAACAGTCGATAAAGATGGCAAGCACGTCACCATTACAAATACCGGTGATTATGATTGCTTCGTAAGAGTAACAGCATTTGCCCCGATGAAACTTACCTATACTACTCCAAATGGCGGATGGAAAGCCAAAGATGATGGTTACTGGTACTATGAAGGCGTTCTTCCGGCAGGCGAAACCACACCGGAACTCAATATCTCTTACAAATTCCCGGAAGGGAAGGATAAACCGGAAGAATTCAATATCGTGGTTATCCAGGAATGCACACCAGTTCTTTACGATGAAAATGGAAAGCCATATCCAGACTGGAATCATGTAATCACAACTGAGACAACAGAAGACAGTAAAACCACAGAATAGGAGGGAACGAAGATGAAAAAGAAAAAGAAATCATTTCCAAAAAAATCGGCCCTGCTTCTGACAGCATCAGCGCTCCTGTTGATTGGCAGTACTGTCGGCAGTACACGTGCCGCACTCACATACTACAGTGAGAATTATTCCGCACAGATCGAGATGCAGAATATCGGTGTATCTCTTTTAGAGAATGGCGATGTCGTCAGCAGCCAGGATTTTACATCTAAGAACCAGAAAGAAGTAAAAGACGGGGAACTCCTGACAGGCCTTCTCGGAAAAGATGAAAAATTCGCACCTGGAAAGAAATACAAAGAAGAGCTCAGTGTTCAGAACAGCGGTAACATCGACACCTTCGTCCGTGTGATCCTTACCAAGAGCTGGCAGGACAAAGAGGGCAAGAAGAACACCACTCTTTCACCGGATCTGATTGAACTGAATTTCCTTACCGCTAACGGCTGGGTAGTTGCAGATCAGCAGACCACAGACGAAAGAACCGTTCTTTATTACACAAAGGCAGTAAAAGCCGGAGATACCACACCGGCATTATCTGACACACTCCGCATTGATCCAAAGATTGCAACAGATGTAGAGAAAACAGTAAAGGACAACACCATTACTTACACATATAAGTATGGCGACTATACATTCCACATCGATGCAGAGGTAGATGCAGTACAGACACATAACGCAAAAGATGCCATCAAGAGTGCCTGGGGTGTAGATGTGAATGTATCAGATGACGAAACCAGTTTAAGCTTACAGTAGGGAGGTACAGAGTATGAAAAAGAAAATTTTGTGCCTCGCCATGACAGTGATAATGGCAGCAGGGGTACACACAACTGCATTTGCAAAGGATTATCAGGGAGCCGACGGATGGCAGGTTAATTTCACCGGCGGCAAGATGGAAAGCAATTTTGAAAACAAGACTGTTTCCGATGAGCTGGCAACGATCCAGCCGGGTGACAGCATCGAATTGAAGGTTCAGCTGAAAAACTCCGATAAAGGCGAGACCGATTGGTACATGACCAATGAGATCATCCAGACACTGGAGGAAGCACAGAAATCCGCTGAAGGCGGTGCTTACGAATACAAGCTGACTTATGTTGGAAGTGACAATACCGAAAAGGTACTCTATAACAGTGATACCGTCGGAGGCGAAGGTTCTTCTAAGACCGGTGAAGGTCTGAAGGAACTTGGAAACTCTACCGAGAAATATTTCTACCTCGGTCGTCTTGCTTCCAATGGTACCGGAACCGTACACCTTACCATCGGTATCGAAGGTGAGACACAGGGCAATGGTTATCAGAACACGCTCGCAAAGCTTCGTATGAACTTTGCAGTGGAAAAGGTAAAAGTAAGCAATACCATTACCAAGACGAAAATCGTCAAGACTACCAACACCGTTAAGACCGGTGATACCGCAAGAGTTCTTCTCTTCTGTGTGCTTGCACTCATCAGTGGACTGATCCTTCTGGCATACGGAATCTACACATATAACAAGAACACAAAGAAACGCAGACGGAAAGGAGAGTAAGCAGATGAAAAGATGGAAAAAATTACTGGTTTCTCTTCTGACTGTATCAATGACGATCGGTGCATCCACGATGAGCGTTATGGCTGCTGACGGGTATACCTATAAGGTAACTTTATCGGCAGGTAATAAAGGAACGATAAACGGACATACTAAGGTGGAGCAGGATTCTGTCGCCGGTTCTACTGTTACTTTTAATCTGAAAGACGTTCAGGTAACCGATGACAAATACTATGTCAAAGGAATCCGTCTCAGCGGACGTGACAATGAAGAAGCTCTTGCTTCTCCTGTATTCGACAATGTAACCGGCGATGCCGACTATGTAATAGCCTATGGAATCAAAAAGGACATGGTTGCCTACACCGTAAACTATCAGGATGCTTCCGGTAAGGCGCTTGTAGAAAGCCAGACCTTCTACGGAAATGTCGGTGACAAACCAATCGTCGCTTATCAGTATATCGAGAATTATATTCCAGATGCTCTTGCACTTACCAAGACTTTGAGTAATAATGTATCTGAGAATGTATTTACGTTTACCTACAAACCGGGTGCTACAGACCGTGTTGTTACAACAACAACCACCATCACAACGACTGTTCCTGGTACAGCAACTCCTGGTACAGCAACTCCTGGTACAGCAACTCCTGGCACAGGTACCAGTAATGTCGGTACAGCAGGTGGCACGACAGGCGGCACAACCGGTGGAACTGCCGGAACTACCGGTGGAACTACAACCGGAACTACCGGTGGCACAACAGACGGAACCACAACCGGTACAACCGATGGTACAACGACAGATAACGATTCTCAGGATACGACAGCTAAAGATAAAGATACTGCAACATCTGAGGATGAACAGACACCAAAGTCTCTGGTAGATCTGGATGATGAAGACACTCCAAAAGGAAATATCGATGCGAAAGACAAGACGAGCAAGACTCCGATCGCAGCAGGGATCGGCATTATCGTTGTTGCGGTAGCAGCTCTTGCAGGACTGATCGTATTCTTGAAAAAACGTGCAAAATAAAAAAAGCGCGGCACTAAAGGAGAAGTCTTTTTTGAAGAGAACGAAGAAAAAGAAAAGCCCGGTGGCTGCATTTTGCAGTGCACTGGGCACTGTTTTACTGACAGTACTGATTCTTGCCTGTATTCCGCTGACGCTTCCGAAAGCTTTTGGTTTTCAGATGTACACCGTGATCAGTGGGAGCATGGAACCGGCGATCCCGACGGGAAGCCTGGTCTATGTCCGGTATGAAGAACCAGACACGATCGTCAAAGATGATGTCATTGCTTTTTACGGCAACAATGCAGACGGCTCGATCATCACCCACCGCGTAGTATCCAACAGTCCGGCGATGGGACAGTTTATCACCAAAGGGGATGCCAATGAGGAAAAAGATATGAATCCGATTCCTTACAACAACTATATCGGAAAAGTAAAGCTTTCTGTTCCGGTTGTCGGCGGTATCGCACAGGCTGCAACCGGCACTGCCGGAAAGATTGCCGCTGCATCTATGATCGGTCTTGCTGTGATTCTTGAAATCGTTGCTGCCATGCTTGACAGACGCGATGACGAAGACGAATAAGAGAGAACGTTTTTCATTTTAACTTGCTAAAGTGTAAAACATTTGCTAAAATAATATCAGATTGTATTGTCAGAAGAAGATGGGGGAATTTCACAATTCTCCCATTTGTCATATATTGAAAAGAATGGAGAGGTGAATGGATTGTTATCCAACCAGATTTTACAGAGAACAATCAATGAAATAGGGGATATCATCGAGTGTAACTGTTCCATCTGGAACACAGACGGAGTGATGCTTGCAGCTGTAGGTAAGGAGAAACCTTCAGTGAAAAAAGCTGTTTGCTCATTTTTAAAAGAGCTGGAGGTTACCGGCGTATCGGAGGAGCACCTGGATGAATGCTATGGTCTGTTTCCGGTTTATGATGATGATGAACTGACTTATATTTTCGTGATCGAGCACAATAGTGAGATTGATGTGCATACCAGCGGACGCTTAAGTGTCTGCCAGCTGGAGAGCCTTTTAAGATCCGGAAGCGAACGTCTTGACCGTAACCGTTTTATCCAGAACCTGCTCCTGGATAACCTGCTTCTCGTAGATATCTACAACCAGGCGAAAAAGCTTGGTATTACAGTGGAGCAGCGCAGAGTCGTCTATCTGATCGAACCGAAGAATCCGGATGACACGATCGTCCTGGATATGATCCGTGGGATTTATTCCTCGGGAACCGGCGATTTTGTTACTGCCGTAGATGAGGGACATATTATTCTGATCAAGTCCCTTGACAGTACGGATGATTATGATACGATCCGTTCGACTGCCGATATGCTGGTGAATGCGATCAACACCGAAGCTATGGTCAATGTCCGGCTTTCCTTCGGAACCATCATTCCCGAACTCAAAGAGGTCTCACAGTCTTACAAAGAAGCAGGCATGGCTCTGGATGTGGGACGTATCTTCTATCCGGAACGCAATATTTTATCCTACCGCGAACTCGGTATCGGACGGCTGATCCACCAGCTTCCCGTTTCCTTATGCGAGATGTTCCTGGAAGAAGTATTTGCCGGAAATACCGTTGATCAGTTTGACGAAGAAACCTTATCCACAGTTGATAAATTTTTTGAAAACAGCCTGAATATTTCGGAGACAGCGAGACAGCTTTTCGTCCACCGGAATACGCTCGTCTACCGACTGGAGAAGATCCAGAAGCAGACCGGGCTGGATGTCAGAGTCTTTGAGGACGCCCTGACATTTAAGATTGCTCTGATGGTCGCAGACCACATGAAATTCATAGAAAACAGAAAATAGGAGGACATGATATGGTGAAATTATACGAAGGCGGTGCCTATCTTTTACACGGTACTGAGGTAATTGCAGATGCACCCGATGCACTTGCTGCCGTAAAAAGCAAGACAGGTATTGAGACAACAAAAGAAGCTGCTGCAAAAGAGACAATGGCTTATGGGATCTTAAGTGCGCATAATACTTCCGGTAATATGCAGCAGCTTCAGATCAAATTTGACAAGCTGACTTCTCACGACATTACCTTTGTCGGAATCATCCAGACTGCAAGAGCATCCGGACTGGAGAAATTCCCGATCCCTTATGTTCTGACCAACTGCCATAACTCTCTGTGTGCAGTCGGAGGTACGATCAATGAAGATGACCACATGTTTGGACTGACCTGTGCGAAGAAATACGGCGGTGTCTATGTTCCGCCTCATCAGGCCGTTATCCACCAGTTTGCCCGTGAAATGCTCGCAGGCGGCGGCAAGATGATCCTTGGTTCTGACAGCCACACCCGTTATGGTGCACTCGGTACCATGGCAATGGGAGAGGGCGGACCGGAACTTGTAAAACAGCTTCTGAACAAGACTTATGATATCAAGATGCCTGGCGTTGTCGGAATCTATCTGGATGGCGAACCGGTGAAAGGTGTCGGACCGCAGGACGTTGCCCTTGCGATCATCGGCGCAACCTTTGGCAATGGCTATGTCAATAACAAGGTCATGGAATTTGTCGGACCTGGCGTTGGCAAATTAAGTGCAGACTTCCGTATCGGAATCGATGTTATGACGACAGAGACAACCTGCCTTTCTTCTATCTGGAGAACTGATGACAAGATCAAAGAGTTCTACGATATCCACGGAAGAAGTGATGACTTCAGGGAACTGAATCCTGGCGCAGTCGCTTACTATGACGGTCTTGTATATGTCAATTTGAGCGAGATCAAGCCTATGATCGCCATGCCGTTCCATCCGTCCAATGTCTACACCATCGAGGATGTCAATGCCAACCTTGCAGATGTTCTCCACGATGTAGAGCAGCGCGCGCTGGTAAGCCTGGACGGTGCTGTGGATTACTCTCTTCAGGACAAGATCGTAAATGGTAAACTTTATGTCGATCAGGGTATCATCGCAGGCTGTGCCGGCGGCGGTTTTGAAAATATCTGTGCTGCCGCAGACATCATCCGTGGCAAATACATCGGATCAAATGAATTTACCTTCAGTGTTTACCCGGCAAGTACACCGATCTACATGGAGCTTGTGAAAAATGGTGCGATTGCTGACCTGATGGAAGCCGGTACGATCGTGAAGACAGCCTTCTGCGGACCGTGCTTCGGTGCAGGGGATACTCCGGCAAACAATGCATTTTCCATCCGTCACTCTACCCGTAACTTCCCGAACCGTGAAGGAAGCAAGCTGCAGAGTGGACAGATCGCATCTGTTGCCCTTATGGATGCACGTTCCATTGCCGCAACTGCTGCAAACAAAGGTTTCCTTACTCCGGCAACAGATTTTGATATTGAATACAAGAACCCGACCTACCACTTTGATTCCAGAATTTACGCCAACCGTGTATTTGACAGCCACGGCATTGCTGATTCTTCGGTTGAGATCAAATTCGGACCGAACATCAAAGACTGGCCGGCAATGAGCGCTCTTCCTGAGAATCTGATCCTGAAGGTTGTATCTGAGATCCACGATCCGGTTACAACAACAGACGAACTGATCCCGTCCGGCGAGACTTCTTCTTATCGTTCCAACCCGCTTGGACTTGCTGAATTTGCACTTTCCAGAAAGGATCCTGCCTATGTAGGACGCGCGAAAGCAGTCCAGAAAGCCCAGAAAGCGATTGAAGCAGGTACTTGTCCACTGGATGTACTGGATGAATTAAAACCGGTGATGGCAGCAATCCAGAAGTCTTATCCGGAAGTCGGCAAAGGAAATATCGGTGTTGGAAGTACCATTTTCGCAGTCAAACCTGGTGATGGTTCTGCCCGTGAGCAGGCTGCTTCCTGCCAGAAGGTCCTCGGCGGCTGGGCGAATATCGCGAATGAGTACGCAACCAAACGTTACCGCTCGAACCTGATCAACTGGGGCATGCTTCCGTTTATTACCGAAGAGGAACACACAAAGCTTTCTTTCAGGAACGGTGACTATCTCTTCGTGCCGGATATCCGCAAAGCAGTAGAAGATAAAGCTTCCACGATCAAGGCTTATGTCGTAGGCGATGATCTGAAGGAGATCGATCTGAAGCTCGGTGATCTGACGGATGCAGAACGTGAGATCATCCTCAAAGGATGTCTGATCAATTATTACAGAGGTTAATTTTTCTCAGACAATGATATGATTTCAAAGGGACGGAAATTTTTCTGTCCCTTTTTGCAACACTTCCGACTTTTTTATACTCTTATATACAAAGAACCTGTTATGAGAGGAGGGACCTTATGATCGATGCAATTGCATTTAAAGAATTATATAAGACGGTTTATCAGGATCTGTATCGTTTTGCGCTCTGCATGATGCATCATCCGCAGGATGCAGAAGACGCCGTCAGTGAAGCCGTTCTTTCCGCCTATGAGAACATACATAAATTACGCAAAGAAGAAGCATTCCGTTCCTGGATCTTTCAGATTCTGGCAAATGTGTGCCGCCGGAAGTTAAAGAGCCGTGAACGGACCGAGACCGAGCTGAAAGAAGATCATGCTTCTGCCACATACTGTGACGGACTCCGCACAGATGTGGAACGTGCTTTTCTTATTCTCGATGAAGACGATCAGCTGATCATCGGCTTATCCGTCTATGGCGGTTACAACAGTAAAGAGATCGGAAAAATGCTAAGGCTGAACCCGAATACAGTCCGCTCCCGCAGAAAGCGTGCCCTCGAAAAGATGAGCTGGCTTCTGAAAGAGTAGGATAAAAGAGTAATAGGAGGTGTTTCATATGACAGATCACGAAAAAGAAATACTGGATAAAATAAAACAATCTACGGAAAAAACTCCTGTTCCGGAAAGCCTTGCACCGGATCAGATTATGAAAATGCTGGAAGAGCATAACAGCACTCAGGCTTCCGGACATATCCCGAAAAAGCATGGATTTTCCCGCGGCCACCGGATGCGCGGAGGACTTATCGCTGCCGCACTGGTACTGGTTGTCGGCATTGGCGCCCACATCCGCCAGCAGAATCTTTCTTCAGACTCAGCCACTTCTTCCACAAAAGGCAGTTCTTCAATCGGTACATCCTCCGGTAAGCTTGCCTCTTCCAATACTTTAGAAACGGCAACCGATTATGATGAAGTCTACACATACCTGCAATCTTATCAGGATGAGTTGGATTCTTCATCTGTTACCGGTTCAACCGACGGCGGAATTGTCATGTATTCAACTGAAACAGCCGACAATGGTGCACGTACCGATAGTTCCAGCTCCTCTTCGGATTCTTCAACAGCCTCTGCACGTGCTGTGGATACTTCATTTTCCGATACCAACGTCCGCACAGAGAGCGTCGGTGAAGCAGACATTGTAAAAACGGATGGAAGTTATCTTTATACACTGAAAGCAAACTCACAGGAAATTTCCATTGTAGATATCCGGTCTGATCAGATGAAGGTTGTTTCCGGTATTTCGCTGAATGAGAATTTTCAGGCATCCGAATTTTACCTGAGTGACCAGAAGCTTTTTGTCCTTGGCAACATGCAGAACACGCAGGTTGATTCTGACAGTAAAACCTTGTACCGCGGCAGCTGTACCCGTATCCAGACTTATGATCTGGCAGATATCAACAATCCGAAATCCATCGGAACCGTGGATCAGAGTGGTTACTACCGCACTTCACGTTTTAAAGACGGATATCTGTATGTATTCAGCGACTATTATATTTACGATACGATCACCAAAAAAGATTATCCTTCCTATGTTCCGCTTGTTGGTGACAATCTTCTGAAGCAGTCGGATATCTATCTCCCGACGAACCATGCAGCAGACCAGTACCTTGTTGTCAGCTCCGTTTCCGCTTCCAGTCCGGATAAGGCAGCAGACCAGAAAGCAGTCATGTCTGAGAATGGCGAAGTCTATGTGAGTGAGAACAACATTTATATTTATGAGTATGCGAACAGCAGTATCCTCGCAGATAATCTTGCGGCAAAGAATCAGACGATCCTCCGCAAGCTGTCCTACAATAAAGGAAAACTTTCCGGCTCTGCCCAGGGCAAAGTAAAAGGATATCTGAACGATTCCTTCAGCATTGATGAGTATGACAATACGTTGCGGCTGGTGACAACGGTTACACATAATGTCGGAAGCTCTTCACAGTCCAATGCAGTCTATGTGCTGGATGCAGATTTGAAAACAATCGGTAAGATCGAGGATCTTGCCAAAAATGAACAGGTCTATTCCGCAAGATTTTTGGGCGATACCGGTTACTTTGTAACTTATGAACAGACAGATCCTTTATTCTCCGTAGACTTTTCCGATCCGGAGAATCCGAAGATCCTTGGCAAGCTGAAAATTCCCGGCTTTTCGGAATACCTGCATTTTTACAGTGATAACCTGCTTCTTGGCATCGGTATGGATACCGATGAAAATGGCATTACAAACGGGGTAAAGATTTCCATGTTTGATATCAGTGATCCTTCGGATGTGAAGGAAGTCAGCAAGTACACACTGGATCAGTACTATTACTCGGATGTTTTTTCTGACTACCGTGCAGCACTGGTTGATCCGGAAAAGAATCTGATCGGCTTTCCGCTTTCCGGATCTGCCAACCAGTATGTGATCCTTTCTTACGATAAAGATCAGGGCTTCCAGGTACAGATGCAGGAGGAAGTCAACGGTAATTCTTATCTTGGAACCCGCGGTGTGTATGCAAACGACAAGTTCTATGTGATCAATGGAAATGCAATTGAAGCATACCGGATGGGAGACTATGTGAAGATAGATGATCTGCTGCTATAGTGCAGCTTTGCAGAAGGAGCTGCCGCTCCGCATACTTTGTACACCATTCCACATCATTGTATACACCTAAATCGTATATAATCGAGTAGGCTGACTCCTACTCGATTCTTATACTTTGTACATCATCTCGCTTAACAGCTCGATGATGTACATTCGCCAAATGCAGATCCTTGTGCAAGCACAAATCTGCACTTGGCTCATCGTATACACAAAAACAGGTGCCCACTGGGATATATCACTAAGATATACTTACGTGGACACCTGTTTTATATTTTCATTTACCTGTTATTCCACACCGTTAAAGCAGTAGGTACATACCTGGCATGCATCAATCCCGATTGATTTGATCAGATCATCCAGTCTGTGATAACGAAGGGAAGTGAAATTCTGTCTCTTGCGGATTTCCTCCAGCATTGCTGCATACCGGTCACTGTTCGGATCCGCATATTCACCCAGTACATTGACATCATTGTCGCCTTCCCACTCACGGATGATCCTTCTTGTGATCAGATCCAGGTCTGATTTGGAACGGGAGAAGTTCAAATATTTGCATCCGTACAAAAGCGGTGGACATGCCGGGCGGACATGCACTTCTTTTGCGCCACTCTGATACAGGAACTCTGTCGTCTCACGGAGCTGTGTGCCACGCACGATAGAATCATCGATCAGCAGCAGACTCCTGTCTTCGATCAGACTATGTACCGGGATCAGTTTCATTCTGGCGATCAGATTACGCTGACTCTGTGTTGTCGGCATGAAGGATCTTGGCCAGGTCGGAGTATATTTGATAAATGGTCTTGCATACGGAATACCTGATTCATTTGCATAGCCTATCGCATGAGCGATACCCGAATCCGGAACTCCTGCAACAATATCCACGTCGATCGAATGGTCATCTCTCTGTGCTAAAAGCTTTCCACAGTTGTAACGCATTTCTTCTACACCAACCCCTTCATAAGAAGAAGTAGGATATCCATAGTATACCCACAGGAACGAACAGATTCTCATCTTTTCACATGCAGGACTTACAGTCTCCACAGATTCCGGTGTCACGTAGACGATTTCCCCAGGTCCCAGCTCTTTGTAATCTGTGTATCCAAGGTTGATATATGCAAAGCTTTCAAAGGAAACGCAGTATGCATTCTCTTTCTTTCCGATCACAACCGGTGTACGTCCGAGAAGGTCTCTGGCTGCATAAATTCCATTCTCTGTCAGAAGCAGAAGTGTCATCGAGCCTTCAACTACTGACTGCACATAACGGATTCCCTCAACAAACGAATCCTTTTTACAGATCAATGCCGCAACCAGCTCTGTAGAATTGATCTGTCCATTGGTCATAGACTGAAAATGTGTATGTCCATTTTCATAAAGATTCCGAATCAGCTGATCCGCATTATTGATCTTACCTACTGTCGTAATTCCAAAGCACCCCAGATGCGACTGGATCAGAATTGGCTGTGGATCATAATCTGAAATACATCCAATTCCAATATTTCCCTTCATTGTATCAACATCTTTTTCAAATTTTGTACGGAACGGCGAATTTTCAATATTATGAATCGCTCTCTTCCAGCCATCACTTCCGTAAGTAGCCATACCTCCGCGGCGGGTTCCAAGATGCGAATGATAATCTGTTCCATAAAAAAGATCCAGATTACATGCTTCTTTTGATGCAACGCCAAAAAATCCTCCCATATCTGTAGGTCTCCTTTCTTTATCCCAATGCCATAGCCTGTATTTTTCATCTATTTTTTAGTGTATCATGCATTTATGGGCGGAAACAATAGCAAAACCCCGAATATATTGCAAATGGCTATAACTATTTCTAATCGTATTTATAATTGTTTGAATTTTCTGATATATATATTACAATTTCAGTTCTTTCTAATTTTATCAAAATTATTTTAAAATTATATTGACAAATAAGTATTTGGGTGTTATTATTAAGTCAATCCAAAAGAAAAGAAGTTCCTGACGAGAAAGGGAATTTCAAAAAGATATTTTTTTAATCTGTTACATAGTTTCATTTATACTCGACAAGAGTATAAGATGAAGAACCAGATCAGAAAAGGGTAACAAGAATAATTGTTATTTGAAGGTTAGAAAGTTTTAAAAAAGCAACTATACATTTTGGTTATGAGCGTTTTGTAAGTGGAGTGTGTAGAGAACAATTTTTAAAATTGATAATTTATAATAATAAGAGAAAATTGATATCTGACTTCTGAACAGAAAAAAGTATAAGAGAAAAAGAATATCCGGATAAAATTTTGGAACGAGAACGAAAGGAAGGAGGCTTTGACCGTTGGATATTTCATCATCTAAAACTCAATATGTTAATGGTATGGCAAATGTAAATTCCTGTGAGATGAGCCTTAACCATAGATTATAATCCGGTAAGAGAAAAGTTAATGATAAAAAAGGTCGGAGTAGTAGATAAACCGGAAGCGATTATAAGATATAAAAAGATTCAGCATTTGTTGACATATTGAAGTAAATACCACAGTAATTCAAGATCAGAAGATGTGTAAAGAAACATTCATTGATAAGTAATTTAACAGTGACGAGAAAGCTGATAAATACCAAAATTGGATTACCTGATTATATAAAATAACGAACGATCAGAATTGATCAAAATCGATTCATATGATTTCATTTTTATAAATTTTATAAAATCTGAATATCATATGAAATGCTCAAAGAACTTACAGGAATAAGAATTACTTAATTCCTCCGATATAAAAATAAAAATTACAATTGAATATTCCGAGACAGCCATTCAAAAGATGGCTGTCTCCTTTTTTTCTGTTACCAGCTCCCAATTTGTGAATTTTTTGTAATATTTTTTTAACATTTCTGAAAAATATCAGCCGTAATTTTTGACATTGACAACGCTCTATGATACACTTAGTAAGTAAAATTATAAGACTTTTGTTTTCCGTTTCTGGTACAAAAGTCAGACTTACTGAGGAAAAGTAAAATAATTAATAATAATCATATGAGGTGAGAAACGTTGGATAAATATGAATATCGCGCAAAGACAGAGCAGATGCTTGCGTATGCCGAACAGAAGTCTTACCAGAAAGCGATGTCGATTGCAGATACGATCGACTGGCGTAAAGTAAAAAATACCGCCATGCTCTCTACCGTAAGCGAAATCTATGAAAATGCGGGGGAACTTGGTAAAGCACGTGATACCTTATTTATTGCGTATGATAAAGCACCTTCCAGCAGAAAGGTTGTATACCGCCTGGGAATTATTTCTCTGAAGCTGGGACATTTCGATGAAGCAGCGGATTGCTACGAAGAATTTGTCAAGCTTGCTCCGAAAGATCCAAACCAGTACATTCTCCGGTATAAGATCTTAAAAGCACAGAAAGCGCCAGTCAAAGAACAGATTGAAGCTCTTGAAGATTTCAAGCATTCTGAATACGTTGAAAAATGGGCATATGAACTTGCCAGATTATACGCTGAAGCCGGTATGACTTCCGAATGTCTTGATGAATGTGATGATCTGATTCTCTGGTTCAGCGAAGGTACTTATGTATACCAGGCAATGGAACTTAAAATGAAATACAAACCGCTGACTCCACTTCAGCAGGAAAAATACGATCATCGAAATGATGGTATCGGCCGTAAGGATTCTTCCAAGAGAAAACCTTCTTTCCGAAAATCCAAAGAACGTCCGGCACCGAATCCACGAATTGCAGACAAGGTCCGCAAAGATGTACATGTCACAGACAGTATTGATCTTCCGGATCTTCCAGAGCCAATGACCCGGACACATGCTTCCGAACCAGAAGCTGAGTCACAGCCAAAAACCCGGATTCGAAGCACTTCCGATATTTCCACAACCATTTCCGGTGCTTCCCTTTCAGATGCCCTGAAAGCCGGTGTTGCCGTTGCAAGTGGTGCAGTTGCTCCTGAATCTGCTTCAGACGATTCACAGATGACCGGTAAGATGAAGATTGAAGAAATTCTTGCCAACTGGGAAGCAACTCAGCGTGAAAATGCAAAGATTCTTGAAAAGAGCCAGGAGGAAGCTGAGAAAGAAAAAGCCCTGCGCGAGAAGAAGAAAGAAGAAGAGGAAGTTCTTGGAGCTACAAAACCAATCCTTTCTGATGATATCCGCAAACTGATGGAACAGCTTGAAAATGGTGAAGAGCCTGAAATCACCGATGAAGATGCTGAAGATTTCGTTGATGATGAAGAGGATGAAGCGACTGAAAGCCCGGAAGATTCATCCAAAGAAGCTTCAGACACTGACGAGGAAGAGCCGGAAGAAAATGATTTTGAAGAAATCGTTGACTCCGAAGAAGATGATGAATCGGATGCGGTTTACGATGAAGAAGCTGAATACGAAGATGAGGATGATTCCGAGTATGACGACGAAGAAGAATACGAGGATGAAGACGATTCCGAGTATGACGACGACGAGGAATACGAGGATGAAGATGATTCCGAGTATGACGACGACGAGGAATACGAAGATGAAGATGATTCCGAGTATGACGACGACGAGGAATACGAGGATGAAGATGATTCCGAGTATGACGACGACGAGGAATACGAGGATGAAGATGATTCCGAGTATGATGACGAGGAAGAATACGAAGATGAGGACGATTCCGAGTATGACGACGATGAAGAATACGAGGATGAAGATGATTCCGAGTATGACGACGACGAGGAATACGAGGATGAAGATGATTCCGAGTATGACGACGACGAGGAATACGAGGATGAAGATGATTCCGAGTATGACGATGACGAAGAATACGAGGATGAAGACGATTCCGAGTATGACGACGACGAGGAATACGAGGATGAAGATGATTCCGAGTATGACGATGACGAAGAATACGAGGATGAAGACGAAGATGACTACCAGATCGATGATGAATTAGATGAAGATCATAAAGAGGATTTTGATTTTGAAAAAGAATCTGCTCTCGATATCGATGATCATGATTCTGACGAAGATGATAGTGATTTTGCAGACCTTGATTCCTTTGAAGATGAAGAAGAATTAGATAGCAGTGATGATTATCTTGATCTTGAATTTGACGAGAAACCGGCTCCTGAGCCAAAGAAAGAAACTTCAAAATCAGCGCCAACTCCTGATATTGACGAAGTTCTTGAAATCGAAGAACCGTCAGAAGATGAAATCACCGAACGCATGGGTAAATTCGATACCGGATTCGTTGTACAGGGTCGTTACGATCTGAGTGCAACAAGTGAGATCGGACTGAAGCTTGGACTTACTGAAGAGCAGAAGCAGCTGTTCTCTTACTTTGTACCGATCCGTGGTGTCAGTGAACAGCTTGTTGAAATCCTTGATAACGACAAACGTTGCCGTAACCGTTATGGAACTTCCCGCACAGGCAACATCCTGATCCTTGGCCGCAAGGGAAGCGGAAAAACAGTCCTCGCAGTTGATATTGTAAAAGCAATCCAGAAACAGCGCAGACTCAAACAGGGTAAAGTTGCAATCGTAACCGGTGATTCTCTGAACAAAAAGGACATCGGAAGTATCATCGATAAGCTGAACGGTGGCGCACTGATCATCGAAAAAGCTTCCAAGATGAATGACAGAACCATCCGTGAACTGAATGACATGATGGATGAACAGACCGGCGAACTTCTCTTCCTTCTGGAAGACCAAAAGAAACCGCTGGAAAGAATGTTTGCATCCCATCGCGAATTCAAACGTAAATTTACTTCCAGACTGGAGCTTCCGGTATTCATCAATGATGAACTGGTTACATTCGGTCAGACCTATGCTAAGGAAAACGGATACCGTATCGATGAAATGGGAATCCTTGCATTATACAGCCGGATTGATATGATGCAGAGAGAAGATCATGCGGTTACTGTTGCAGAAGTAAAAGAGATCATGGATGAAGCAATTTCACATTCCCAGAAAGCAAATGTAAAACATCTTGTGAAACGGGTATTTGGAAGAAGCACTGATAATTCAGACCACATCATCCTGAAAGAAGATGATTTTAAATCATAAGATTTCTACAAAGAACGCGCTTCCGGCGCGTTCTTTTGTATATGCAGACCAAACCGATAACTATAAACAAAGAGTTTTAGACATCTTACATAAGAAGTGTATAAGTTGTCCAAAACTCTTTCTTTTTATCGCTATTTCTAGTATAATATTCCTAAATATCTTTGATAGAAGGTGAATGGGATGGCAGTAAAAAAAACAACAGCACAACAGACCAACACGACCCACAAGACGGCCGTAAAAAAATCTACTGTAAAAAAACCGGCAGCTGCTAAAACTGCTGCTAAAAAGTCTACAGCTAAAAAGTCTGTAAAAACTGTAACAACAGATAAACCCGCTGATTATAGAATCGGCGAATTAGATCAATATTTATTCGGACAGGGAACCCATTATGAAATCTATAAAAAAATGGGTGCACATTTTGTAAAAGATGGCAAAAAATCCGGCGTATATTTCGCAGTATGGGCTCCACATGCCAAATCAGTTTCCGTAATCGGTGAATTCAACGGCTGGAGTGAAGATGCAAACGTTATGAAGCGTCAGGAACCGCTTGGAATCTATACCGCATTTGTTCCGGAAGCACAGCTCGGACAGCTTTACAAGTACTGTATCGAAACACAGACCGGAGATAAGCTTTACAAAGCTGATCCATTTGCGAACAGTGCAGAGTTGAGACCGGGAACTGCCTCAAGGATTGCTGATATCTCCCATTTAAAATGGAGTGACAGTGTCTGGATGAAGCACCGGGCAGAATGGGATTTCCATTCCTCACCGATTTCCATTTATGAAGCACATATCGGTTCCTGGATGCGCCATCCGGGACGTGAAGATGAGGGGTTCTATAGCTACCGTGAATTTGCGCATGCAGCTACAGACTACATAAAAAAGATGGGGTATACTCATATCGAACTGATGGGAATTTCAGAATACCCATTTGACGGCTCCTGGGGATATCAGGTGACCGGATATTATGCTCCGACCTCCCGTTATGGTACGCCGGAAGATTTCGCATATATGATCAATTATTTCCATAAGAATAAGATTGGCGTAATCCTTGACTGGGTACCGGCACATTTTCCACGCGATGCACACGGACTCGCTGATTTTGACGGCACAGCTACCTTTGAATATGCAGATCCTAAGAAAGGGGAACATCCGGACTGGGGAACCAAGATCTTCGATTATGGTAAAGCAGAAGTTAAGAACTTCCTGATCGCCAACGCACTGTTCTGGATCGAACATTATCACATCGATGGTCTCCGCGTAGATGCTGTTGCTTCCATGCTGTATCTTGATTACGGTAAAGAAGACGGTCAGTGGATCGCCAACAAATACGGCAGCAATGAGAATCTGGAAGCAATCGAATTTTTCAAGCATCTGAATTCCGTTACTACCGGACGTAACCCTGGTGCACTGATGATCGCAGAAGAATCCACTGCATGGCCAAAAGTAACAGGCAAACCGGAAGATGATGGTCTTGGATTCAGCCTGAAGTGGAACATGGGATGGATGCATGACTTTACCGAATACATGAAGCTGGATCCATATTTCCGCAAAGGCGACCACTACGGTATGACATTTGCCTTAACCTATGCATACAGCGAGAATTATATTCTTGTATTATCACATGATGAAGTGGTACATCTAAAATGTTCTATGCTCAATAAGATGCCTGGTCTTGGATTTGAGAAATTCGCCAACCTGAAAGTCGGTTATGCTTTCATGATGGGACATCCTGGCAAGAAACTTCTCTTCATGGGACAGGATTTCGGACAGCTCCGCGAGTGGAGCGAGGCGCGTGAGCTTGACTGGTATCTCCTTGCAGAGCCGGAGCATCAGGCACTCCAGAATTTCTACCGTGACCTGCTGCATCTTTACACACACAACAAAGCCATGTATGAACAGGATACCTGCATGGAAGGCTTTGAGTGGGTCAATGCAGATGACAGCTCACGAAGTATTTACAGCTTCATCCGTCATTCAAAGGGCGCAAAAAAGAACCTTTTATTCATATGTAACTTCACACCGATCGAACGACCGGAGTACCGTGTCGGCGTACCACGCGGCAAACAGTACCGCCTGGTACTGAACAGTGATGAATTGCAGTATGGCGGAAGCGGAAAAGCCCGCCCGGCAGTATATAAAGCAAAGAAACAGGAATGTGATGGAAGACCATATTCATTTGGTTACGATCTTCCGCCATACGGTGTTGCTGTATTCGAATTTTAACATAGCAAGTCAATGCAATCTGCGCAAAATATTCATCATACGAATAATTGATTCCACCAATTATTTTCTTAACATTTCCCGGATTCGTTCTTCCAGAGTTTCTTCTGGAAGAACTCCGGTTGTATATCCACAGATTTTTCCATCTCTGTACACCACAAACGTCGGTACGATCTCAATGCCTATATACTCTGCAATCTCTTTCGATATATCAATATCAATCTTATAAAAAATCCATTTTCCCTGATACCGGCTGGCAATCCTTTCCACAACAGGATACATCATTCCGCACTTTGGACACCATGATGCGTAAAACTCCACAATTACCGGCATCCTCTGCTTTCCGACTGTATTTTCATAATCCTTCGTGATCAATGCGATACCCATACACTTTCCTCATTTCTGCCATCTCAGGCTATGTAAAAAGGACTGGATTTAGTGGCATCCACATTTCGGGTTTAAGATTTTATAGACTTCCTGAAAAGAATTTCTGAAACAGATCAGCTTTTTATTAAATCTTGGATTCTTATAGCAAAACCCCCGCATACAATTCTGAAAATGATGCTTTTTCCGCATATCGGTTCCTTCCTGATTTCCTCTTTCTACAATATATGCAAAAAAACAGCCGATGTGCGGATTGCTCCGTATCTGCTGTCTCTTATATTGCCAGGAATCATCTTACGCACTCAGCGCCTTTATGATCTGCCTGTTGCATTTTATTCAATTGTCTTACTGGCGCATTGCGATCAGTTTATGGATCGGATGTCCCTGCCCGGAAAATTTCTCCTCGTACTCAGTCATAACATTCCCTCTGCTGAGTGTCGGATCATTGTGAAGATCATAGGTCTTCGCCAGAAGTACCCAGCCTGCCAACTCCACCTGCTCCAGTGAAAAGTCAAACAGCTCTCTGTTGTCTGTCTTAAATTCAACGACTCCGTCAAAGGCAAGGATCTTGTCATACCGCTCAAAAAACTGCTTGGAAGTAAGTCTGCGCTTTGCATGACGTGCTTTCGGCCACGGATCTGAAAAATTCAGATAAATCTTGTCAATCTCTCCGACAGCAAAAACCTCCGGCAGATTTGTCGCATCCATACAGATAAAACGAATATTGTTGACATCCTTGTATTCCTCGTCATTGTCAAAGCGTTCCAGCGCCCGAAGCAGTACGCTTGAATAACGTTCGATACCGATATAGTTGATGGATGGATTCTCCTTTGCAAGCGTCAGAAGAAACTGTCCTTTTCCCATCCCGATCTCAATATGGATCGGATTCTCCGGATTCTGAAAAGTCTCTTTCCAGGTGCCGCGATATCTGGTCTCATTTTTAATTACAAGGGGATGAGCTGTCAGATAAGCATCTGCTCCTGGTACATTTCTTAACCTCATATATCTTTCTCTTCCTTTAGTGAAAATATGTATAACCTTATTTATTTTATACTATTCTGAAATATTTGAAAACCCAAAAATACATTTTATAAGTTTTGTATAAAATATTCTTATGATATTCTCTTATTTTTTAGTAGAATTTTCTAATTTAAAGTAGTAGAATATGTATGCATTATTAAAAATGTATAAATAATTTTTAAGAAAGGAGTCGGACAATGGATCATATTGTTAAAAAGCTCTCCGAAATCGAACACGCAGCCGAAGCTGTTGTGGAACACGCGGAACTGGAGAAATCAGAACTGGAAGAACGCATTCAAAATGAACGCAATCAATTCGACAAACAACTTGAAGATCACACCCAAAAGGAGCTGAACGATATCCACAAAGGATTAAACCGTCAGATGGATGAGATTCTTGCAAGGCAGAACCGCAAGAACCAGACAGCGATCGAAGAACTTAAAAAAGATTTTGAAGAGAAGCATACGGCATATGCCGAGAAAATTGTCAGACGTATCATAGAGGGATAGCATATGGGAAATTTACTTGCATACAGTGGCATCGTAACAAAAGTACGCGCCATGCAGGCGAAACTGCTCACTGATGAAGATTTCCAGAACATCGCCGCATTTCATACAGTAACCGAAGTTGCTGCTTATCTCAAAGAACATCCCGGATATCGGAATGTCCTTGCAGATATGGACGAGAACCGTCTTCACCGCGGTGAGATTGAGAAGCTTCTTGTGCAGTCACTTTACAGTGATTATACACGCCTGTACCGTTTTTCCGGAATGGATCAGAAAAAATTCCTGGAGCTTTATCTGAAGCGCTACGAGATGAATCTGATCAACTATTGTCTGCGTATTGTATTCAACCACTATCAGAAGCCTTTTGATCTGGATCATAAGAAAATATTCTTCGACAAATATTCGGATCTCTCCATCGATAAACTGATCACTTCGGGGAATATCGGTGAGCTGGTGGAAAATTTAAAGGGCACAGAATACTATGCGCCGTTAAAACGTCTGGAAAATGCGGAGAACCCTACCCTTTTTGATTACGATCTGGCACTGAATCTGTACTATTTTACAACCATGTGGAAGAAACGCAAAAAGATTCTGAAGCATAAGGAACTGGAAATTTTCACCAGAGATGCCGGAGCAAAGATCGACCTACTGAACCTGCAGTGGATCTACCGTGCAAAAAAATATTACAACATGCTTCCGCCGGATATTTCCACACTGCTGATTCCGATACACTACCGGATTCATGTAGATCAGCTGAAGGATCTTGTAGAAGCACCGTCTGTCGATGAATTTTTAAAGCTGGTTACCAGAACACCTTATCTGCGTCACACCGATACTCAGACACCAGCGTCCATCGAAACGATTTACAAAGACTGCCTGTACCGTCTCTACCTGGCAGACAGAAGAAGTAACCCTTATTCCATCGCAACCGTGAATACCTATCTTTTTCTGAAAGAGGAGGAGCTTGATAAGCTTACAACTGTGCTCGAATGTGTTCGCTACGGACTTCCTGCACGTGAGACATTAACTTATATAGGAGGAACAGCGAAATGATTGTTAAGATGAAGTTCCTGAGCATTACCGGACCACGCGCCGACATCGACCGCATGACAAACCGGTATCTTTCCAAATATGAGATGCAGCTTGAAAATGCACTCACGGAACTCAAGACAGTAGATAATCTGATGCCATTTCTGGAAATGAACCCTTACCGTGATCCACTCGCAAAAGTGACACAGTTTCTGGGATATATGAAAGATATGCCTGCAGAGCCATCCTTTGATCAGAGCGAAGACGAGATCCTTGAGATGATTCGTTCTATCAATCATGACTACATGGATCTGCAGCAGCAAAAAGAAGAACTGAAAAAAAAGAGAGAGAATATCCAGGCACGTATGAAAGTCCTGGAACCTTTTACTTCTCTGGATTTTGACCTGCATGAGATCATGCAGTACAAATACATCCGCACAAGATTTGGAAAAATCAATGTGGATTATTATCACCGGCTGGAAAAAGCGCTTCTTGAAGACATTGATGCATTATTTCTGGAAGGCTCCAGAGATGCCTCTTATGTCTATGGCGTTTATTTTGTATCGGATGCTGATGCAGGAAAGGTCGATTCGATCATGCGGTCTCTCCACTTTGAAAAAGTCGATCTGCTGGAAGACTTTGGCGGAACCCCGCTGGAAGCTTACCGGAGCCTGGATAAAGAAGTCCAGAATCTGACCGATGAAATCCAGGCAGTGAAGGATAAACGTCAGGAGATGTTCCGCAAGAACGCTTCCAGACTACTCGGTGCAAGAATTCAGCTGGAACGTTTTTCCGATAACTTTGATATTCGGAAATTTGCGGCACGAACCGAGACAGACGAGCAGGAAGAATACTACATCCTCTGCGGCTGGATGTCCGAAGAAGATGCAAATGCATTTATCAAAGAGGCACAGGGAGATGACAAGGTTTATATCGTAGTAGAAGAGGACCGGGAACAGTATTTTGGAGAACCTCCTACCAAGCTTGAGAATCCAAAGCTTTTCAAACCATTTGAAATGTTCATCAAGATGTACGGACTTCCCAAGAGCGGTGAGATGGATCCGACCATTTTTGTAGGTATCATGTACAGCTTTATCTTCGGCGCCATGTTCGGGGATGTCGGTCAGGGGCTGCTGCTCTTTATCGGCGGTGCGATCCTGTATTTCACAAAGAAAATGAACCTTGCCGGAATCGTATCACTTGCCGGAATCTTCTCCACCTTCTTTGGATTTATGTTTGGAAGTGTGTTTGGATTTGAAGACATTATAGAAGCCAAATGGATCCGACCGATCAATCATATGACCACCTTACCGTTTATCGGAAAACTGAATACCGTATTTATCGTATCGATTGCTTTTGGTATGGGAATCATCCTGATTTCTATGATTTTCCATATTATCAACGGCATCCGTGCCAAAGATACCGAAGCAACCTGGTTTGATGCAAACGGCGTGGCAGGGCTGATATTCTACGGGGCAGCAGTTACCTGCATCGTTCTTTTCATGACAGGTCACTCTCTGCCGGGTGGAATCGTTCTTGCAGTGATGTTCGGAGTACCGCTTCTTCTGATCGCACTGAAAGAGCCGCTGACGAACAAGATCAAAAAGAAAACCGAAAAAATGGAACAAAGCAAAGCAATGTTTGTCACCCAGGCATTCTTTGAATTATTTGAAACCCTGCTCAGCTATTTTTCAAATACGCTTTCCTTTATCCGTATCGGTGCATTCGCAGTCAGCCACGCTTCCATCATGGAGGTTGTACTGATGCTTGCCGGTGCCGAAAGCGGACATATTAACTGGGTAGTGATCGTACTCGGCAACCTGTTTGTATGTGGATTCGAAGGACTGATCGTTGGAATCCAGGTCCTGAGACTTGTCTATTACGAGATGTTCAGCCGTTTCTACAAAGGCAGCGGCCGCGAATTTAAACCTTATACAGGTACTGCAAAAAATTAGTTTTTCATTTTAGGAGGAAATTATCATGACTTTAGCAACTAAACTTATTCTCATTGCCGCACTGGTTTTAAGCATTTTCATTCCATTCGGATATTACCTGCTCGGAGAAAAAAATAAAGGACGTTATAAATGTGCACTTGCCTTCAATGTTCTTTCTTACTTTGGAACCTTCCTTGTAGCAGGGATCATGCTCTTTGGAAGTGTACCGGTACATGCGGCCGACGCCGCTGCCTCAGGCGCAGGCCTTGCAACCGGTCTTGGTTACATTGCAGCAGCTCTTGTTACCGGTCTTTCCTGCATCGGTGGCGGTATTGCCGTAGCAAGTGCAGCAAGCGCAGCTCTTGGAGCTATCAGCGAGGATTCCAGCGTCCTTGGTAAATCCCTTATCTTCGTAGGTCTTGCAGAAGGTGTATGCCTGTACGGTCTTATCATCTCCTTCATGATCATCAGCAGACTGTAATCATGAAAATGTATCTGATCAGTGACAACGTGGATACTTATACCGGAATGCGGCTTGCCGGCGTGGACGGTGTCGTAGTTCATGAAAAGCAGGAACTGCGTGATGCGCTGGAAACTGCCATGAACGACAAGTCGATCGGTATCGTTCTTCTGACGGAACGCTTTGGAAGAGAATTTCCGGATCTCATTGATGAGATCAAGTTAAAAAGAAAGCTGCCTCTTCTGATCGAAATTCCGGACAGACACGGAACAGGACGTAAAAAGGATTTCATTACCTCATACGTCAATGAAGCGATTGGACTGAAACTTTAACTAGAAAGGCATAGAAGGTGAGACAATGACGCTTGAAGAGAAAATAGCGCATTTACAGGAAACGGTCATGACTGAAGCCCGTTCTGAAGGAAATGCGATCATTGACAATCACAAAAAAGCGCTTGAATCTTTATTTGAAAAACATAAAAAAGAAGCAGCTGCCCAGTCTGAGGTCCGCATCAAATCCGAGACCTTAAGAGCCAGAAGACAGGTAAATCAGGCCGCTGCCAAAGCTGAAACAGAGCTGAAAAGAGCGCTTGGCAAAACACAGAATGAATTAAAGGTCCGGCTTTTCGATGAAGTAAAGGAGCTTCTTTCTGACTTTACAAAAACAGACAAATATCTGGACTATCTCTGCAGCAAAATCCGCGAAGCCGCACGCTTTGCAGATGGCGAGGAGATGACCATTTATATTTCTCCTTCTGATAAGGAGAAACGGACAGAACTGGAAAAACGTACCGGCATGACTATCACCATCAGTGAATATGATTTCATGGGCGGTATGCGTGCTGTAATCCGAGGCCGTAATATTCTGATCGATCACAGTTTCCAGGCTGCAGTCGATCACGAATATCATCAGTTCAGTTTTGCAGCAGGAGGTGCAGGAATTGAATAAGACAGCAACTATTTATGGAATAAACGGTCCGGTCATCTATCTGAAGGGTGACACCGGATTCATGATGTCGGAAATGGTCTATGTGGGAAAGGAAAAGCTGGTTGGCGAAGTCATTTCCCTGGACAAAGACATCACGACTGTTCAGGTCTATGAAGAAACTTCCGGGCTGAAACCGGGAGAAATCGTGGAGGCTTCCGGAAGCCCGGTATCTGTAACTCTGGCACCTGGAATCCTGAACAATATTTTTGACGGAATCGAACGCCCGCTTGAGCAGATCGCAAATGTAGGCGGCGGTGCATTTATTACCCGCGGCGTCAGCGTTGATTCGCTTGACCGCGACAAATTATGGGATACCCACATCACTGTGGCCGAAGGAGATTACCTTCACGGCGGAGATATTATAGCGGAGGTTCCGGAGACCAGTGCGATCGTACACAAATGCATGGTTCCGCCGGATGTGGAAGGTGAAGTAATCTGCTGTGCATCGGACGGAGAATACCGAATCGAAGATACACTTGTCACTCTGCGGCTTTCCGACGGAACAGAAAAACAGCTCAACATGATACAGCACTGGTCGATCCGCAAGGCGCGCCCGACAAGCTACCGTTTCCCGGCAAGTGTCCCTCTGATCACCGGACAGCGTATCCTGGATACCATGTTCCCGATCGCAAAGGGTGGAACTGCCGCAATCCCAGGCGGATTCGGTACCGGAAAAACCATGACCCAGCACCAGATCGCCAAATGGTCTGATGCCGATATTATCATCTATATCGGCTGCGGCGAGCGTGGAAATGAAATGACACAGGTGCTGGAAGAGTTTTCAGAGCTTGTGGACCCAAAGAGCGGCAATCCGCTGATGGACAGAACCACTCTGATCGCCAATACCTCCAACATGCCGGTAGCTGCCCGTGAAGCAAGTATTTATACCGGACTTACCCTGGCTGAATATTACCGTGACATGGGCTATGACGTAGCGATCATGGCCGACTCTACTTCCCGCTGGGCGGAAGCCTTACGTGAGCTTTCCGGCCGTCTGGAAGAGATGCCGGCAGAAGAAGGTTTCCCGGCTTACCTTGCCAGCCGTCTGTCTGCTTTCTACGAGCGCGCAGGCATGATGCATAACTTAAATGGCAGTGACGGATCCGTGACCATTATCGGCGCCGTATCGCCTCAGGGAGGCGATTTCTCCGAGCCGGTCACCCAGAACACCAAACGTTTCGTCCGCTGCTTCTGGGGCCTGGACAAGAGCCTTGCCTACGCAAGACATTTTCCGGCGATTCACTGGCTGACCAGCTACAGCGAGTATCTGACCGATCTCGCCGCCTGGTACCACGACAATGTATCACCCAAATTCGTTGACTACCGCAACCGCATCATGGCACTTCTGAACCAGGAGAGCAGCCTGATGGAAATCGTAAAGCTGATCGGAAGTGATGTACTTCCGGACGATCAGAAACTGGTTCTGGAAATTGCAAGAGTCATCCGTCTCGGATTTTTGCAGCAGAATGCATTCCACAAGGATGATACCTGTGTCTCTCTGCAGAAGCAGTACAAAATGATGGAAATCATTTTATATTTATACAAACGCTGCCGCGAACTGGTAGCCATGAATATGCCAATGTCTGTCCTCAAGGAGGAAAATATTTTTGAACGTGTCATTTCGATCAAATACGATGTTCCAAATGACAATCTTCAGCTTCTTGACCAGTATCTGGCAGACATTGATGCTTTCCATGACCGCATCATGGAAAAGAACGCGTAAGGAGGGAAAATAAAATGGCAATTGAATATTTAGGCCTCAGCAGCATTAACGGCCCTCTGATCGCGCTGGAAGGCGTTCAGGATGCTTTTTATGATGAAATCGTAGATTTTGTCGTAAACGGCAAAGAACACAAAATGGGACGTATTGTGGAGGTCTACGAGGACAAAGCAATCATCCAGGTATTTGAAGGCACGGAAAATATGTCTCTTAACAATACCCACACCAGACTTACCGGACATCCGATGGAAATCGGTCTGTCCGAAGAAATGCTTGGAAGAACCTTTAACGGAATCGGCGAACCGATCGACGACCTTGGACCGATCACGGTTGAAGAGGTGCGCGATGTCAACGGACTTCCGTTAAATCCAGTCAGACGTGAATACCCTCGTAACTATATCCGCACCGGAATTTCTGCGATTGACGGACTGACCACACTGATCCGTGGACAGAAGCTGCCGATCTTTTCCGGCAACGGTCTTCCGCACGACCAGCTTGCCGCACAGATCGTAAAGCAGGCTTCTCTTGGCGGCAGCACGAATGAGGATTTCGCCATCGTATTCGCCGCAATGGGTGTCAAGCATGACGTAGCTGATTTCTTCCGCAGAACCTTTGAGGAGAGCGGTGTTGCAAACCATGTGGCAATGTTCCTGAACCTTGCCAACGATCCTGTCGTCGAGCGTCTGATCACCCCGAAGGTTGCGCTGACCGCCGCTGAATACCTTGCATTTGAAAAAAATATGCACATTCTGGTCATTCTTACCGATATGACTTCCTTTGCCGAAGCCATGCGTGAGGTTTCTTCTTCCAAAGGAGAAATCCCAAGCCGTAAAGGATATCCGGGATATCTGTACAGTGAACTTGCCACCTTATATGAACGTGCAGGAATCGTAGAAGGAGTAAATGGTTCTGTCACACAGCTCCCGATCCTGACCATGCCAAATGATGACATTACCCACCCGATCCCTGACCTGACCGGTTATATCACCGAAGGACAGATCGTACTTGACCGGAATCTTCACGGACAGGCAATCTACCCGCCGATCAGCGTTCTTCCGTCCCTGTCCCGTCTGATGAAAGACGGTATCGGAAAAGGATATACCCGGGAAGACCACCAGGACCTGGCAAACCAGCTTTTCTCTGCATATGCTAAAGTAGGAGAGGCTCGGAATCTTGCTTCCGTTATCGGAGAAGACGAGCTTTCTCCGATTGACAAGAAATACCTGGAATTCGGAAAGGCATTCGAGGAGCGTTATATCGGCCAGGGACCGAATGAAAACCGTACCATCGAGGAAACCCTGGATCTTGGCTGGGAACTGCTTAGAATCCTTCCAAAAGAAGAACTTGACCGTGTCGATACCAAGATTCTTGACGTATACTACAAAGGCTAAGGAGGGAAGTCTATGGATCCACGTTCATTTCCCACCAAGGGAAATCTGATACTTGCGAAAAATTCACTGACACTTGCCAGACAGGGATATGAGCTGATGGACAAGAAGCGGAACATTCTGATCCGCGAGCTGATGGGCTTAATCGACGAAGCAAAGGATATCCAGGAAGAAATCGATAAAACCTTCACCTATGCCTATCAGTGCCTTCAGAGGGCGAATATCGAGCACGGGATCAGTACAGTAGAAGAACTTGCCTATACAGTTCCGATCGAGGATTCTATCCGCATCCAGACGCGAAGCATTATGGGAACAGAAATCCCGAAAGTGAAGTACGAAAAAGAAAATACCAGACCAACCTATGCATTCAGTACTTCCAGAGAATCCATCGATATCGCCCGTGATGCATTCTGCCGTGTTAAAGAGCTGACACTCAAGCTTTCTGAGGTAGAAAATGCAGCGTACCGGCTGGCTTCAAGTATCAAAAAGACACAGAAAAGGGCAAATGCCCTGAAAAATATTACGATTCCGATGTATGACAATCTCGTATATACGATTACAAATGCACTGGAAGAGAAGGAACGGGAAGAATTTACCCGACTGAAAGTGATCAAACGAATGAAAAACAAATAATATTTCTGAAAAAATCATAAAATATAGAAAATATATTGACACTACACCCGTTTTGTTATATAACTTATAGAACAAATAAGATTACAAAAGCAATAGATTTTACAAATCAGGGGGTGAGCATATGACTTTTTGGAAAGTATCCGACACCAGAATGAACTGCCTTATCACAGAAGCAGAGATTGCCGCACTTGGCTACTCACTGGAAGATCTGACACAGGACAGGGAGCGTACCGAAGAATTTTTGAATCTTCTTCTCAAGAAAGGGAAAGAAGTCCTTGGGCTTAACACAGACAATGGAATCCAGGGATTTTACGGTGCATTTCTTCCTGACCGGAGCCTGATGCTGTCGATCTCCTGCCAGGCTGAGAATTCTCTGGAATCCATCCAAAAAGATGGTTCTGAAGCTTCCGGTATGCTGATTGAGCCTGACAGCAGTGAGAAAGAGACCGTTCGCTGGCAGATTCTCTTTCCAAGTCTGGATAATGCAATCGACTTCTGCAAGATCCTTGGATACGGCCAGGCATCAGAAAGCCGTCTGTATAAAGATGACGGTGTCTACTACCTGATGGTAGACTTCCCGAATACAGAAGACGGCAATAAAAAGGCTCAGCGCATCGTATCCGCCGGTGAATTCGGTGGCATGGTCGAAAAAGATGCAATTTCTGAAGCTTATCTGAATGAACATGAAAAATGCCTCCTGAACAAGGATGCAATCAATATTTTATGCAAGATGTAGTAGAAGGGGACTAAAATAGTCCCCTTTTTAGTACACGAAATAGATTTTCCTTTATTTTTCCACAGATCCAGTAACTTTCCACAAATGAAATAAACGATTACTTTTACATATGTCTTCATCTGTTACATATGTCTCCATCTGTAGAAACAGATTCTAAAAAAAGAGCACCGTCCCCGATGCTAATTCATCAAAAACAGTGCTGATACTGCGCCTTCAGGGATTCGAACCCTGGACAAATAGATTAAGAGTCTACTGCTCTACCAACTGAGCTAAAAGCGCATACATTATTCGGTTTTCCGTAACGCAAGATTTATTATATAAGACAGCTATAAAAAATGCAAGCTTTTTTTTCATAAATTTTAAAATTTTTTTAAATAGATTTTTTTGCTGACAAAGAATGTGCCAAGGCACATATAAAAAAGATCATGTGTACCGTCCGAAATTCGAACACATGATCTTTTTTGTGTACCTTTTAGGGTGGTTTTTTTCTTATCCTACATAAATTTACTGATATATCCCTGTACAAAGATAAATAATACAATCAGCGGCAGGATATAGCTTACATAAAATTTCGCCCATTTCGGGAATTTCAATCCTTCTCCGGTATCCGCTTCTTTCAGGAAGTTCTTCCATCCCCATCCATAACGGCTTGTACAGAACAGAAGATAGATCAGACTTCCAAGTGGAAGCAGGTTGTTACTTACCAGGAAATCTTCCAGATCCAGTACTCCGGAACCTTTTCCGAACGGCATAAATCCACTCCATACATTAAATCCGAGAACACAAGGCATGGAAAGTACCGCCACAACCACGATATTGACGATTACAGCCTTTTTCCGGCTGCATCCGGTCAAATCAATAGCAAAGGATAAAATGTTCTCAAAAACGGCGATTACGGTCGATGCCGCAGCAAAAATCATAAATAAGAAGAATAAGGCTCCCCAGATTCTTCCGCCTGCCATGGAATTAAATACATTCGGAAGTGTGATAAAGATCAGACTCGGACCTTCTCCCGGATCCACCCCATATGCGAAGCATGACGGGAAAATGATCAGACCCGCGATCAAAGCAACAAAGGTATCCAGAAGTGTTACCAGGACTGCTTCTCCTGTAAGACTGCGGGATTTGTCGATATAGCTTCCGAAAATAGCAATTGCGCCGATTCCAAGGCTTAATGTGAAGAAAGCCTGTCCCATAGCGGCAAAAATCGTGTCAAATAAGCCATATTCCACGACTTTGTGGAAATCCGGTGCCAGGTAGAAGCGAAGCCCCTCAGAAGCCCCATCAAGCGTTACAGAACGTGCTGCAAGGATCACCATCAATGCAAGCAGAAGCAGCATCATAACCTTTGTGATCTTTTCCACTCCATTTTGAAGCCCCATCCCACAAATTGCAAAACATCCAACAACAACAATGATCATAAAGAAAGTCATTGCTCCAGGTTTTGCAAGCATATCGGAAAAAACACCTGCAACAGCTGCAGTATCCTTTCCCTCAAATTCACCAGTCGCCATTTTAATGAAATACTGGACCATCCAGCCTGCAATTGTTGTGTAGAACATCATCAGCAGATAGTTTCCGGCCATAGCTCCAAACTTATACCAATGCCATTTCGTTCCTTTTGGCTCCAGACGGTCAAAGGAAAGCGCCGCACTTACTTTACTGGCTCTTCCGACAGAAAATTCCATTACCATGATCGGAAGTCCAAGAATCAGTAAAAATGCAAGGTAAATAAGAACAAATGCTGCTCCACCATATTTTCCTACAATATAAGGAAAACGCCAGACATTACCAAGACCGATTGCACATCCTGCAGAAATAAGGATGAATCCGAGTCTTGAAGAAAATTTTTCTCGTTGCATAAAAAATCCTCTCATTCTATTAAATTGTGGATAACTTGCCAAAATGATACTTATCCCCATTTTTCGACAAGCTTGTGGACAACTTTTTTCCAGAATATCCACAGAGGAATTATACTGAATTACTGGGAAATTGTCTATGATTGTTTATATTTTCATTGGTGAAACCACCTGATAATTTTAATTTCCCCCTTTTTAGTACACAAAATTGCTAGATGTGTACCTTTTGGGGTAAAAATTTGCATGTATATATATATTAAAGATAACAACAGCTTATTAAAATTCCTTTGTTTATATTAGGAGGGCTGAAAAAGCCCGTGGTTGACGCATTTCGGGGCATATTTTGTGTACGGAAACGGGGGAAGTTGTTTACTTCAGAGGGCAAAGAGGTGTACATATATGGGGATTGTTGTTTACTTTGCGGGGTTACGCAGTGTACTTGAAGGGTTGACGATTTTACCTTTTCTGTACACAAGTGTCGAAAAAATTTAAAAAAAGGCTTTACAAGAGGGGGGTTCTTGTATATAATCAACCTAGACGTACCGTTTTGGTACACAATTTTTATCAAAAAAGGTACCTTAATGGTACACGAAAAGAACAATACACACCTTAAACGTACACAAAACGTAAAAAAAGACAGAAACCCCATTTTATGGGGTACTTTTTAGGGGAGGGTGTTCCTTTTTGGTACACAAATCCCCAATATAAAGGGGTTGGTTACCCCGAATGGTACACAATAAGGGATTATATGGGGTGTAGAGGGGATTTTAATACACCTCAAAAGTACACAATAATACAGAAGAAAACAATTAAGGGGTATGAGCGATGAAGGAAACACAGAAAAAACCAAAAGAGAAACAACTGCTGGATCGTGATACGGTCTCCCGGTCCAATGTGCTGATCGAAAGTAAATCCAGTACATCATTATTTGAAAGAAAGCTTCTTAATATTGCAATCGCAAAAGCATATGTAGAAGACGGTGAGCTGATCGCAAAGGTTTCCACCAAGGATGTTAAGAATTATCTTCATATAACAGGAAACTCCATCTATTCCCGTCTGAAAGAAGTATCAAAAGAGACATTGGGACATGTAGTAAGTATCGAGGACGACGAAAAAGAGAACTTCATCATGTTCAATGTAGTGAATAAATGTGAATATAGAGATGGCGTGTTTACAACCAGATTTACTAAAGAGATGAAACCGCATATCTATAACCTGAAAAAAGACTATACCCGTATGAGTCTTGATGTATTGTGCTCTTTTAAATCCCTGTTCACAACCCGTGTTTACGAAATTCTGAGAACCCAGTATTATCGTTTTGACAGGGAACAGTGTGACCAGCTGATCGTACCGAGACCGCCGAAGAATCCATACACGATTGCAGAGCTTAAATTTACACTGAATGTAGTGGATGCAAATGCATCTAAAGCAGTAAAACGTCTTGTTGAGCAGGGACGTTTTGAAGAAGCGCTTGCAGAGATTAAGGATGCACCGTTTGAAGATTGGCGTAATTTCCGTAGAAAAGTACTTGAAGTTGCGAAAAAAGAGCTGGAAGAATCCGAGTATTCCGAGATCTGCTTTGATTATGAGCCGGTTAAGAGCGGGAAGGGCGGAAAGGTTACAGGAATCCGTTTCTTTGTAAAGAAAAATCCGAAGTGTATCCATCATTCAGATCTCCAGCGTATGCCATCCGGAGAAGAAGAGGGCGAAGAGATTGCGCCAAATGTACTGGCTGCAAAGAAAACTCCGGTTAATGAAAAACTGATTTTAGAAGTTGCCGATATTTTTGGAAATGAACCGATCACGATTCAGGAGATTAAGGTGCTGCTTCAGGTATCCGATAACCAGCCGGATGTGATCCGGAAAGCTTTTAAGCTGTCACAGGAGCAGGCATACATCAATAATCTGGTCGGATGGCTCAGAAAATGTATCGAAGAAAAGTGGTATGAGAACGAAAAAGTATCCAAGTTCAAAGGAAAGACGCTGAAAGAAGCGCAGATGACACTGGATCTTTATCAGGAATACATAGAAGAGCGCGAAAAAGTGAAAAAAGAGTAGGGTATTTTCTGCGAAAAGCAGAGTTATTACCTAAATGGTACACAAGTTAAGTGGAAGAATATGTCCCTGGGATGCTGTTTGCAAAGAGGCAGGTAGCATCCCAGGGATTTTGTGTATACGATGAGCCAAGTACAGATTTGTGCTTGCACAAGAATCTGTACTTGGCGAATGTACATCACCTGGCTGTTAAGCGAGATAGTGTACAAAGTATACGAATCGAGTAGGAGTCAGCCTACTCGATTGTCTTATTTTATGATGGAAAATTAAATTATGGAGGAACGGAAGAAAATTATGGAAATAAGAAGATTGCTGGATTTTTTAAAGACAGCGGAACAACTGAAATGTAACACCAGACATTCGTATACTTCAAGTGGCAGGTTGGAGAGTGTGGCAGAGCACAGTTGGCGGCTGGCGTTGATGGCAATGCTGGTTGGGGATGAATTTCCGGAGCTGGATATGGATAAGGTGATAAAAATGTGTCTGATCCATGATATGGGTGAGGCGATCACCGGAGATATTCCGGCATTTGAAAAGACGGATAAAGACCGAAAGGTTGAGAATAAAAAGGTGGAGCAGCTGACAGATATACTTCCGGAACCGGTCCGTGCAGAATGGAAGGCATTATTTGAAGAGATGGAAGCGATGGAGACACAGGAGGCGAGGCTTTATAAATCACTGGATAAGCTGGAGGCGCTGATCCAGCATAATGAGGCGGATATCTCGACATGGATTCCGTTGGAGTATGATCTTCAGATGACATATGGGAATGAAGAATGTAAGTTTACGGAATATATCCAAAGGCTTCGGGATGAAGTGAGGAAAGATTCCAAGCGGAAGATTGAAGAAAGCAAACAGAAAGACTAATAAAAAATTTTCATAATAGTTGCATTGGAAATGTAATACTGCATATTCATGCTGAGCCGGGGCGAATGTCCCGGCTTATTTTTTATATATGATAAGTAAAAATTTAATTATAAATCGGGGTAACAGGATTCGAACCTGCGACCTCACGGCCCCCAGCCGTGCGCTCTGACCAAGCTGAGCCATACCCCGAAGTGTTATTTCATTATAGTATAAATTGTTTTAAATCTCAATCATTCTTTTGATTTAATCTGTTTCGTTTCTTTAATTCTGTAAAATGTAATGAATAAGACAAAGAATTATTAAATTTAACTATTCCAGAGAAGTAAAGCCACTGGCATTGGATGTATCAAACAGATCCCTTGCAATGCGGATAAAGTCATGTGCATAGGATGGAAGGTATCCTCCGTGGCGATGTGCCACTACAAAATCAGATACGGTTTTTGGTTCACCGAAACTATAGCAGTCAATCGGTTTAGAAAATGTATGATGCATGAGGTGTGTTTCAAAAATAAAGGCAGCACCGTATCCGACAGAAACCAGTTCCATGATGGCCGGAAGGCTGCTGGTTGTCATGAAGTTTTTGAATTTTAGTCCGATACTTGCAAAGTAGCGATCGGTGAGCTGTCTGGTTCGCTGTTCTGGCATTAATTGAAGAATGAGTTCATTTTGCAGAAGCATTGGATCCAAACGTGGATATCGGCTGGAAGGATTTGGCTGTGCGTAACGACCAAGAGGATGATTTTTACACAGACAGATCAGGAGTTCTTCTTTATTCAAAGTCTCATAATCAATTTGTGGGTTGAGTGTGTCAGGTTTGCTGTAAAATGCAATTTCCGCTTTTCCATCTAAAAGTCTTTTGTCATTTTCATCAGAACTTCCTTCAAAAACATTTACTTTGATGTTCGGGTGTTCCTGCTGAAAAAGAGGGAGCGTTGCCGGAAGCATATAAATGCAGCGCATACGTGGAAAGGCAACATTAAGAACTCCTACATCACGTTTCAGAATATCTGCAAGCTGTATATCGAGATTGGATTTCAGCATCAGAATCTCTTTTGCAGTTTTTACATATTGCTCACCAGCATAGGTGAGAATATATTTATTTCCAAGTTTTCGGAATAATTTTTGTCCGAGTGTATTTTCAAGATTCATCAAAAATTTACTTAAAGTCGGCTGGCTTACATAAAGTGAGTCGGCCGCTTTTGTTATATTCTGATATTTTTCTATAGCAAGTACATAGTTTAATTCACGAAAGTCCATAAAACGATCTCCTTTAGATGATATGTTATATATAATTTCTATTATATATTGCAAATAGTTAAGATACAACTATAAATAACATAAAAACCATAAAAAGTATGAAAAAAAGGAATGATTACTTTTTGCTTCGAAAAATGTATTTTTAATCTAAATTTGTAACAAATATATATATTTATATTGATTGTATTGGATAAAATACACATTATTATAGCTTTTATGAATAGAAAAAATGAAAAACATGAACTTTACACATTGTATTTTGAGATATACAATAAGGTCAAAGATATCTAAGAGATAGAAAAAGACTGGCCAGTGTGAATGGAATGAAACAGATGAAAGGAAACAGATGTCATGAAATTATATGATTCAGGAGTATTTCTTTTAAATGGAACAACAATTGTTCCGGAAGATGAAGCGGGAAAAGAACTTCAGGATAAAAAAGAACAGTACAAAACCGGAACGATTTCCTATGATATTTTGCAGGCGCATAATATAGGAGAAGACAAAGAGAATTTGAAGATTAAATTTGATGCGATCACCAGTCATGACCTGACTTATGTTGGAATTATTCAGACAGCCAGAGCCTCGGGAGTCGAAAAATTTCCACTTCCGTATGTGCTTACCTGCTGTCATAACAGTCTTTGTGCAGTAGGAGGAACGATTAACGAAGATGATCATGTATTTGGACTTACAGCAGCAAAAAAATATGGCGGAATTTATCTGCCACCGCATATGGGAGTTATCCATCAGTATATGCGAGAGACCATGGCGGGCGGTGGAAAAATGATTCTTGGATCGGATTCCCATACAAGATACGGCGCACTTGGAACGATGGCGGTTGGAGAAGGCGGAGGAGAACTGGTAAAACAGATTATTGAACAGACATGGGATGTGAAGTATCCGGAAGTAATCGCCGTTTATCTGGATGGAAAACCAAATCCGGGAATCGGACCGCAGGATATTGCGATCGCAATTGTAACGGCCGTTTTCAAAAATGGATATGTAAAAAATAAAGTAATGGAATTTGTAGGTCCTGGAGTATCTTCTATGAGTACCGATTACAGAAATGGAATCGATGTTATGACAACAGAAACAACTTGTCTGTCTTCTATCTGGAGAACGGATGAAGACACAGAACAGTTTCTGAAAGTACATGGAAGAGGAGAAGATTATAAAAAGCTGGAGCCAAAAGAGACAGCATATTATGACGGTTGTATTTATATCGATCTGTCACAGATTCACAGTATGATCGCACTTCCGTTCCATCCGTCCAATGGATATGAGATCCGTGAACTGAATGCAAATATGGATGAGATCCTTCATGAAGTGGAAGAGGATGCAAAGAAACTGATCAAGAATCCGGATCTTCACCTGAATCTTTGGGAAAAGGTGCATGAGGGAGCTTTATATGCGGATCAGGGAACAATCGCAGGATGTTCTGGAGGCACGTATTCCAATATTATGGAAGCTGCTTATCTTCTGGATGGTAAAGGTACCGGACAGGATGTATTTAATTTAAGCGTTTATCCGAGTTCCCAGGCAGTTATGATGGATCTGGTCCGTAAAGGTGCCATTGAAAAACTGATCGCATCAGGAGCAACGATCCGTACCGCTTTCTGCGGCCCTTGTTTTGGAGCGGGAGATACACCGGCACATGGACAGCTTGCCGTCCGTCATACGACCAGAAACTTTCCGAATCGGGAAGGCTCAAAACCGGGAAATGGACAGCTTGCAAGTGTGGCACTTATGGATGCTCGTTCGATCGCAGCAACTGCAGCAAACGGCGGAAGAATCACTGCGGCAGATGAACTAGGATATGAATATGAGTGCCCAGAATATGTTTATGATCCAATTGCATATGAACAGAGAGTTTATCAGGGATTTAAAAAAGAAGACCCGGATGAAGAACTGGTATGTGGACCGAATATCAAGGACTGGCCGGAGCTTCCAGAACTGAATGACCATATGCTTTTGAAAGTGTGTGCATATATTACAGATCCGGTTACAACAACGGATGAACTGATTCCATCAGGAGAGACCGGATCTTTCCGTTCCAATCCAATGGGGCTTGCTGAGTTTACATTAAGCAGGAGAGTGCCGGAGTACGTTGGAAAAGCCAAGGTTGTTATGAATTATGAAAAGGAACGGAAAAACGGAGGATGTCCGAAAGAGGTACAGAAGATTCTTGAAAAAATCCACTCTATCCATGGATATGAAAAGATAGATGACCAGACCATTGATCTTTCCAGCACGATTTATGCGGTAAAACCAGGGGATGGATCTGCAAGAGAACAGGCAGCATCCTGCCAGAGAGTTCTTCTGGGTGGCGCAAATATTACGGTTGAATATGCAACCAAGAGATATCGCTCGAACCTGATCAACTGGGGAATGGTTCCGTTTGTTTTAAATGTAGAGCCGGATTTCGCAGATGATGATTATATTTTTGTCCCGGATATCAAAAAGGCTCTGGATACAGATATGAAAGAAATAAAGGCATATGTGATCGGAGAGGAAATCCGTCCGCTTTCACTGGCGATTGAACCACTTACGGATGAAGAAAAAGAAATCATCCGCTGCGGTTCACTGATCAACTATAACCGCAAACTAAAGGAAAGGTAGAAAGGGTTTTAAAAATACAGATGGCTCAGGAAAAGAAAAATAACGGTAAGAATATTCCAGCTATGATCATTCGAGGGGGGACCAGTAAAGGAGTCTATCTTCTGAAAAGTGACTTGCCGGAAGAATGTGAAAAATGGGATGCAATACTCCTGAAAATGATGGGAAGTCCGGACAAAAAGCAGATTGACGGACTTGGCGGATCTCAGTCTGTTACAAGTAAAGTTGCAATTGTAAATAAATCTGAAAGAGCAGATGCGGATGTGGATTATACATTTGCACAGGTATCGGTAGATAAACCAATCGTCAGTTATAAAGGAAACTGTGGAAATATTTCTTCCGGAGTCGGACCATTTGCAATTGAGAAAGGTCTGGTAGATGTAAAGGAAGAAACAACACCTGTAAGAATTTACAATACGAATACAGGTAAGATGATTGTGGCAGATGTAAAAACCCAAAATGGCAAAGTTGTATATGACGGAGATTTCAGCATTGCCGGAGTCCCGGGAACAGCCTCTCCGATTCGGCTGAAATTTGTGAATCCGGCCGGAACCCTGGAAAAAGGTCTGTTACCGACCGGACATGCGGTTGATGTACTGGAAGTTCCTGGATTTGGCACGGTAGAAGTATCGATCATTGACGCAGCAAACCCACTGGTATTTGCAAGAGCAAAGGATCTTGGACTTACCGGAAAAGAGCTTCCGGATGAATTGAATGCAGATTCGGAGAAGCTGGAGCTTCTGGAAAAGATAAGAGGAATGGCGGCTGTTAAGCTGGGACTCATTGATGATTATACAAAATCAGCATGGGAGACACCGGGAATTCCAAAGATGACTTTTGTAGCGAAACCGGAAAATTATGTCAACATGGAGGGAAAAGAGATAAAAAAAGAAGAAATTGATCTTCTTTCAAGAATGATGTCTATGCAAAAGACGCATCCGAGTTATGCGATGACCGGTGCAATGTGTACGGCAGCGGCAGTGGTTGTAAAAGGAAGTATTGTAAATCAGGTGTGTGCAGATGACATTGATACACAGTTTATCCGGATCGGACATCCGGGAGGTATTCTGGAATGTGGTGTAGATTATCGGGAGAGCGATGAAAAACTGGATATCCAGGACACATTTGGTTTCCGTACCGCAAATCTGATCATGGATGGCACTGTGAGAAATTGTTTCAATGAATAAACTACGGGGTAAAACGATGAACCTTTCTATTATTTCGCTGATTGTACTTGTGATCGTAGTGGCAATTGGCTTTATCAAAAAAGTAAATCTTGGTTTTTTATCAATTGGTGTTGCATTCTTTTTGGGAACAGTAGGCGGGATGTCTGCAAAAGAGATTGCAGCAGGATTCAGCAGTTCCATGTTTATAACATTGGTTGGAGTTACCTTTTTATTTGGTATGGCATCGAATAACGGAACGTTGGAGCTTTTTTCAAAGAAAATTGTTGCATTAGTAGGAAAACATACGGTTCTGATTCCGATTCTGATGTTCTTCCTTTCGGCTTTTATTTCAGCAATCGGACCGGGACATATTGCAGCAGGTATTTTGATGACAACATTTGCAATGTACCTTGCTTTTGAAATGGATATTAATCCGATGGCGACAGCACTTTATGCAAAACTGGGCGCAAATGCAGGATGTGCATCCGTGCTTTCGCTTACAGGTGTGCTGGCAAAAAATCTTTCAGAGCCACTTGGATACAGTGGGTTTGGATTGCATTTGTTTTTATCGACATTGCTTTCCGGATTTATTTTTACACTGGTTGTATATGTGATCTACAAAGGCTATAAAGTAAAAGCAGATAATCCGCTGAAGCTTTCAGATATCCCGAAATTTAACAGAGACCAGTGGCTGACGATCATTGCGATTATTGTAATGGTAATATGCTGTATCGGATTTAAATTAGATACCGGGCTTTTTGCCTTCGCAGCGGCAGCAGTGCTGATCCTTCTCGGAGCAGTAGATGAGAAGAAGGCAATCAAAGGAATCCCGTGGGGAACACTGGTATTTATCTGTGGAGTAGGTGTGCTGATCAATGTGATTGATACATTAGGTGGAATTACAATGATTTCAGATTTCCTGACCGGATTTATGAATGAACATACAGCAACCCCGATTCTGGCAGCGACTTCAGGAATCCTTTCGTGGGTAAGTTCTACAACAGGAGTTGTTATGCCGACACTCTTCCCAATCGCGGCAGATGTATGTAAAACATTTGGAGGTGCAAATTATGTAGAAATTATTTCTGCGATTACCGCTACTTCATTTGCAGCAGCAATCAGCCCGCTTTCTACAGGTGGTGCGATCATTATGTCTTCCTATTCGGCAGCGAGAGAGACAACGAATGAGGAACTAAACAAGATGTTTAAAACATTGTTTTTACTTTCCGTTGCCAATGTACTCCTGAATGTACTACTTTCTGCATTAGGAGTATTTAATCTTGGAGGATTATTCTATTAAAAAACAGGGAGCAGTTAAAAATATGCTCCCTGTAAAATCAGATAAATAACGAGGAGGAAACTAGGATGAAGATTGAAAAACCGGCAATAGCAGGAACTCTGGAGTCCAGTGACTGTATGGTGACTGTAGAGCCTGGAAATGGAACAATTACGATGAACCTTGAAAGCGCTGTGATGAATCAGTTCGGGGAACAGATCCAGAAGGTAGTAAAAGAAACACTGGAAAGGCTGGAAGTAAATGATGTAAATATCCGTATTGTAGATAAAGGAGCACTTGACTGTACGATCAAAGCGCGTGTGGAATGTGCAGTATACAGAAGTGTGGGACAGAAGAAAAATCTTCCATGGGGAGGTGTGATCAGATAATGAATCCGAATAAGAAAAGATTAAGACGTACCATGATGTTTTTGAATGCACAGAAGCCGGGACTTATCAAAGATCCGTATATTTATAAGCCGGATTCGATTATGCTAGATCTGGAAGACGCGGTTGCGGAAAAAGAAAAAGATTCAGCAAGATTTTCGCTTTTTCATGCATTAAAAGAGATCAATTACAGAGGAATTGAATGTATTGTCCGTATTAATGGACTGGATTCTGACCTTTGGGAAGAGGATATCCGTTGTGCAGTTGCAGGTGGAGCTGATGGAATCCGTATTCCAAAGACAGAGACGGCAGAAGATGTTAAAAAAGTAGAAAAAGCAGTGGAAGAGGCAGAAAAAGAATTTGGTGTTGAACCGGGAAAAGTCCTGATCATGGCAGCTCTGGAATCAGCCAAAGGAGTATTAAACGCGCTTGATATCTGCAAAGCATCGGATCGATTATTTGGTATTGCGCTTTCAGGGGGAGATTATACGAAGGATCTGCAGACCCATATTACCGGAACGGGTGTGGAACTGATGGGAGCAAGACAACATATGATCATTGCTGCCAGAGCGGCAGGTGTACAGTGTTTTGATACAGTATATACGGATCTTGATGATATGGAAGGCTTTATAAAAGATGTGGAGACGATTCATCTGATGGGATTTGACGGAAAATCAATTATTAATCCGAGACAAATTGCGCCGGTTCACAAAATTTATACTCCAAGCCAGAAGGAAATTATTTTTGCGCAGAAGGTAGTAAAGGAAATTGATGAAAAGAAAGCACTTGGCATTGGTGTATTTACAGTAGATGGGAAAATGATCGATATTGCGTTCTATGATGGAGCAAAACGAACGATTGAACTGGCAAAAGCTTCAGGTGTTTTAAAGGAGGAATGCTAAGATGTTAAATGCAGTAGGGCGTGAAATTCCAGATGAGATCTTAGAAATCACAGGAAAAGAACCATTTCAGGGAAATAATTATAAAGAAGGTGTTGAATATAGAAAACAGGGACCGATCGTAAAGCCGGTTATCGATCACAATACGAGCAAGATGGTGGCTTCAATCAGGGAAGCGTTGGAGAAATGTGGTGCTCATGATGGAATGACACTTGGATTTCATCATCATTTCCGCGAAGGGGATCTGGTGGTGAATATGGTCATGAAAGAAGTACATGATATGGGAATCAAGGATGTCACCATCTGTGCCAGCTCTTTGGGAAAAGCACATGATCCTCTGATCGAGTATATTGAAGATGGAACGATCACCAGAATTGAATCTTCCGGAGTACGTGGAAAAATCGGAGATACTATTTCTCATGGGAAATTGAAAGGACTTGCGATCATGCGCTCCCATGGAGGACGTGTACGTGCAATCCAGAGTGGAGAAACTACGATCGATATTTCCTTTATCGGGGCACCTACCTGCGATGATTATGGAAACTGTAAAGGAATTGGCGGAAAGAGTGATTGTGGTGTTTTGTCGTATTCTTTTGTTGACGGACAGCATGCAAACAAGGTAGTAGCAGTAACAGATTGCCTGGTTCCATTCCCGAATTTCCCGGCAGATATTGCGATGACACGTGTAGACTATGTATGTGTAGTCGATGCGATTGGAATTCCGGAAAAAATTGCAACGGGGGCCGCAAAACCAACGACAGATACAAGAAAGCTGATGATGGCAGATTACTGTACACAGGTTGTTGTAAATACTCCGTATTTTAAAGATGGATTTTCTTATCAGACTGGTGTTGGAGGAGCATCGATTGCTTCCGCTGCTTCGCTTGCAAAGATCATGGAAGAGCGTGGTATCAAAATGGGATTCGCAGTAGGCGGAATGAGTAAAGGTATGGTAGATATGCTGGATGCGGGACTGGTTGGAAAGCTTCTGGATACACAGGATTTTGATCTTTTTGCGGTAAATTCTGTAAAACGGCCAAATCATCATAGGATTAGTGCCGGTGCTTATGCAAATCCATTTAATAAAGGCTGTTTTGTAAATAAACTGGACTATGTTGTACTTGCTGCACTGGAAGTAGATACGCATTTCAATTGTAATGTAGTTGTGGGATCGGATGGAATGATCACAGGTGCACAGGGGGGACATCCGGATGCAGCACAGGGAGCAAAATGTACGATTGTGATCTGTCCGCTTCTGCAGGGCAGGATTCCGGCAATCTGTACGGATGTTACAACGGTTACGACACCAGGAGAAAGTATTGATGTGGTGGTGACAGATTATGGTGTGGCAGTCAATCCGGCAAGACAAGATCTTCTGAAATGTCTGAAAGAAGCAGACTGTGTACCGCTTAAGACAATCGAAGAACTGCGTGACATTGCCTATGACATTGTAGGGACTCCGCAGCCGGTTAAATTCGGAGAGAGAGTAGTCGGAATCATTGAAGGTCGTGATGGTACGATCATGGATGTTGTCCGGGAAGTAGCGGAGTAGGGAAAGCAGAAAAAGGTGCAGTAATGGTGAAACAAAGGGAAGAAGGATTTAAAATACAATTTACAGATCGCATTGCGGAATTTGCAACAAGGGCACTGTTATACGAAGTGTCGGTTACGCCGAAGCCGGGACTGGTCGACAGAGCAAATGCAGGTTCCCATCAAGATATGGATTTTTATACATTTTTGAACAGCGCGGTGTCACTGACTCCATATTTTTGCGAAATGGTTGAAACTGGAATACTTTTGTCTTCTGCAAAACCGGAAGAAACATTTTTTGAGCTACAGGAAATTGGAAAAGCTGCCGAAGCTGCGATGTACCGTGTGACGAAAAATGTGAATACGCACAAAGGAGCAATCTTTTCGCTTGGAATTCTATGCGGAGCGGCAGGAAGAGTAAGAGGTAATGGAAAAGAATTGTGTCCTGAAGCGCTGATAGAGGAATGCATCCATATGACGAAAGTTCCGATGGAATACTTTTTTGAAACGATGGGGGATAAGCCGGATACCGCTGGATGTCGCTTCTACCGAAAATACGGAATTAAAGGAATCCGTGGAGAAGTGATGACAGGGTTCCCGTCGGTTCGCAAAGAAGGTCTGCCTGTTCTGGAAGGACTTTTAGATAAAGGGTATTCATTTGACAGAGCCGGAAGTATTACTTTGCTGCACCTGATTACTGCAACAGTCGATACGAATCTGATTACCAGATCTGATTATCTGACCTGTATGCGGATCCGGAAGCGACTGCAGAAACTGATCAGTGGAAACCAGATTCTGTCAACTGCCATAATAGAAGCACTGGATGAAGAATTTATCAGAAATAATATTTCTCCGGGAGGTTCCGCTGATCTTCTTGCAGTTAGCTGGTTTCTGCATTTTATTAAGAGTGAGAGAATGGAATAAAGGACTTATGCAGTAGAAAATCGTCAGCGTGAAAGCTGGCGATTTTTGCCGTGTGCGCCTAGCGGCGCACGTTTCTAACGGGTTAAAGTCCCGAATCCACCCGGTAGTGGGAAGGATATAGCCGAAGGCAAGGGTGTCCATCGTGAGGTGGAATCTGAAGGAAGCCGGATGTGAGGAAAAAAATACTAACTTACGGGCAAATCTCTGGTCTGACGGACAGAAATCTTATATGAGGTTATGCATGAGGGTAAGGTTGCACGCCAAATCGAAGCCCAATAACTACACGGAATCATGCATGATAAATGAGGCAGACGGATGGAGAGGAAGAAACGTGTGATACCTAGGGAGGTCTGTGCGGTACGCCTTGAAAGAGGTAACCATTGCATAAAGCAATGCTGAACGCATAGAAGTCAGCAGAGGTCATAGTAGCCGAGAGGTGAAGGACCGAATCAGTAGGAGTCTTGAGTATGACCGAGAAAGGAGGAATGACTGTCTATGGCAGAAAACATTGAAAACAATGGCTGTTCGCAAAGAGATAATGCGGAACATGAAGGGTATGTGAAAGCGTCTAGGTCATTCAATCGGA
>OGYX01000111.1_pt1 | contig 53688 bp, 49 predicted proteins | sample 1576601 | NCBI WGS metagenome assembly OGYX01 (sample SAMEA3541561, study PRJEB24748) | human gut metagenome | biome: human gut; feature: human-associated habitat; material: faeces | place: China | collected 2012 | reverse complement strand
ACTGAAAATCCTCGTGTCGGTGGTTCGATTCCGCCCGGAACCACCATTTTTTTATTTGATTTTACGTATACAAAAAAAGCATCATTTTGATGCCTTTTTTTATAATCTTTTTTCAAACCCTCCATGAACCATTGGACCTTGTGCTAATGTAACAAAGGCTTTGGGATCTAATGAAGAAACAATTTTATTAAGTTGTTGAATTTCATATTTATTGATTGCCACATAAAGAATTTCTTGATCTGTTTCCGTATAAGCGCCTTTGCCCATCCAATAGGTAACTCCTCTACCCATTTGTTTCATAATCGCTTCTTTAATTTCTTTATTCTTTGTAAATATTAAGACCGCTACATTGATATTTTGTAGATGGAACTTATCTGCTGTTGTATAAAGAATTGCGACAAAGACAATTGAATACATAATAATTTTAATATCATAAATAAATAAACATATTCCAAACAAAACAACATTAAATATTATAGAAAGCTGCCCTGCTTTAAAATCTGGATTTTTTTTAACTAAACAAACTGTCGCAATATCAATACCCCCACAGCATCCACTACTTCGAAGTGCAAGCCCTACTCCTATTCCACAAATAATGGCCGCAAAGGCAACATTTAATAAAGCATCTTCAACAATCGGTTCTTTGATTGCTGGAAGAATGGATAGTAATACAGTTTGGATAATTAAAGAAATAATTGTTTTAAAACAAAATTCTTTATTCATTATTTTATATCCAAAAATAAATAATGGAATATTCATTAATAAGTTGATCATTCCTAATGTATTCAATGATTTTGGTAAAACTAAAAACTTATGTATAAAATAATCAATTAATTGAGCTAAACCAATCATTCCCCCAAAGTTGATTTGATTTGGTGTCACAAACAACCAAATACCTAGTGTCAACAATGTTGAACCTAAAACTAAATAAAAATATTGTTCTAATCTTTTACTCATATACTCCCCTCACCCATGAAAAGTATAATCTACTTTGCTTATTTCTACAATAAAAAAGAGTCAATTTAATGACCCTTCAAAAATTATTTTTTAATATATTCTGGATAAGCTTCACATCCATGTTCTTCTAAATCAAGACCCATGATTTCTTCTCTTTCAGATACACGTAATCCAAAGATTTTTTTGATGATAAAGAAAGTAATTGTAATAGTAATCGCTGTCCAAATACCTACTGATAAAACACCTGTTAATTGTTTAATTAATAAATCAAATCCACCACCGTAGAATAAACCTGTTAAAGTACTTTCTGGTGCAGAAGTTGTCGCAAATAAACCAACAGCAATTGTTCCCCAAATACCATTGCAACAATGTACAGCAACAGCACCTACAGGATCATCAATGTGTAATTTATAATCTAAGAACCAAACTCCAAAGCAAACAAGTAATCCAGCAACAGCACCAATAATAATCGATCCTAAAACATCTGTGACGTCGCATCCAGCAGTGATTGCTACTAAACCTGCAAGTGAAGCATTTAAACACATACCAACATCAGGTTTACCATATTTGATCCAAGTAAAGATCAAGCAGGAAACAGTTGCAATGGCTGGTGCCACTGTTGTTGTTACGAAAATTGAACCAAGTTGTGGAACAGTTGTAGCCGCTGCCCCATTGAATCCATACCATCCAAGCCAAAGAATAAAGACACCTAAAGCTCCAGCAGTAATGTTATGTCCTGGAATCGCGTTAACTTTAACGACTTTTCCATTTTTATCTGTATCAAATTTACCAATACGAGGTCCTAAGATTTTAGCACCAATTAATGCAGAGATACCACCAACCATATGAATTGCACATGATCCAGCAAAATCATGGAAACCAAGTTGTGATAACCATCCACCACCCCAAATCCAATGCGCTTCAATTGGATAAATAAGTGCTGAAATAACTCCTGAATAAACACAATAAGATAAGAATTTTGTTCTTTCTGCCATTGCCCCTGAAACAATGGTAGCAGTTGTTGCACAGAACACTAAGTTAAAAACAAAGTTTGAAAAATCAAAGTTTGCATAACTTGTAAATATATCAAATCCTGGTTTACCAATAAAACCAAGTAAATCTTCTCCTAATAATAAACTAAAACCAATTAAAATAAATGTACATGTCCCAATACAGAAATCCATTAAGTTTTTCATAATAATGTTCCCTGTATTTTTTGATCTTGTAAATCCTGCTTCTACCATGGCGAATCCAGCTTGCATCCAAAATACCAGCGCTGCGCCAATTAGAAACCATACGCTAAATGTTTCACTCATAATAAATCCCCCTCAATTTTTATAATGCGTTTTCCCCTTTTTCTCCAGTACGAATACGAATCGCTTCTTCAACTGGATAAATAAAGATTTTTCCATCTCCTACATTTCCACTTGATAAAGTTTCAGTAACTTTATCAACAATTTCTTGAACGATTTCATCTTTAACAACTGTTTCAACTCTTAATTTTGAAACAAGATTAACAGAATATGTGACACCTCGATATTGATGTGTATAACCCATTTGATTTCCAAACCCCATAATATTGGAAATCATCATACCTGTTACACCAGAAACTGTTAAAATATCTTTTAAATCTTCTAACTTTTCTGGTCTGATAATGATTTCAAGTTTTTTCATAAGTTTTCCCCCTTTTTTATTGATTTCCATTCCCTTTTAGAAATCTTGACAAAAATATATCACGTTGATAAATTAGTGTCAATATAATTTTATTGATTTAATATTTTTTTATTACAATAAGAAAATAAAAAAAAGGAGCCTCGCTCCTAATAGTAATTTCGTATAACATTTACCATATCTTCTATATAAAGTCTTGCATTATCAATAATAAGAGGATCGATTTCCTTTCTTTGATCAAAGGACATTTTAAAAGTATATTGTTCTCTCATAAGAGGTAATTGTTGATTTTGACAAAGATGAATTACTTTCATCAATCTTTTGCTATTAATAAAAAAACAATTGATCAATGCTAGATTTTTTACATTTTGCCGACTTAATGATTGTATAAATTCCAGCAACTGTTTATCTTCAAATAACGTATCATCAAACCCAATAACAAGTAAATCAACATCATGATCACTATGATAATGATTTAAATCTTGAGCATGTGTTTTGACCCACCTTGCCATTTCATCAGCGACACACTTTATATATTTAGATTTTGTTGTATAAACAATATCGATTTTCATTTCTATCACCTAATTTATTTTAATACAGAAATATGAACTAAAAATGTATTTAATTGTTAATAATTATAACAAAACCTATTGTTTATTTGGAGGATTCTATGAAAAAAATACTAAAAATTTGTATAATTTTATCTTTTACTTTTTTACTTACTGGCTGTGTAGACTGTTTAGTTTCTTTAAATTATTCTAAAATAAAAAAACCTACTCTTTATGGTGAACTTACAATAGAGCCTCAAATTTTAGAAAAATATAGCATGTCTATTTCACAAATAAAAAAACAATTATTGGATCATGATTTTTTTAAAGATTGGACAATAAAAAAACAAACTGATTCTTCACTTTCGATAGAATCTCCTACTTCTTTTATTAAAGAAATTTCTACGCTTACAAAACAAAATAATAAATATATTTTATCTATTGATATTCCTAAAAATATGCTCGATACTTCAGAATTGAATCATTATAAAAATACTTTACAACTTTTAAATTCTAGTAATGCTACCTGCTCTTTTAAAATTACTATGCCAGGTACAATTATTTCCAGCAATGTTGGCAAATATCAACAAAATGTAGTAACAATTAATCTCTTTGAACTTTTTATTGAAGAAAAAGCTTTATCTTTTCATATCATTTCAAAAAAAGAAAATAATCATTTATTACTTTATTTTATAACTCTCATCATTTTACTTGTTTTAATCATTATCCTTATTTTCATCAAAAAAAGACAAAAAGACTAGAAGATTACTTTTCTTTAATGCGGGTATTTGATAGAATAAAGGCGTTAAAGGAGACAAGAAGAATATGAAAAGAAACTGTATTATTGGACAATCTGGAGGACCCACAATCGCAATTAATGCTAGTCTTGCTGGGATTATTCATCGTGCTAAAGCATCTCAAGAATTTGAAAATGTTTATGGGATGATCAATGGTATCAAAGGTCTACTCGAAGGTAGATATATGGATTTATTAGAAGAATTTGATGATGGTGATAAAATCAATGCTTTAAAACAAACACCTGCCATGTATTTAGGTTCTTGCCGTTATAAATTACCTACTTTTCAAGATGACGAAGATACTTATGTTAAATTGTTTAGAATTTTAAAAGAATTAGAAATCACTGATTTTTTCTATATTGGTGGTAATGACTCAATGGATACTGTTATGAAATTAGATGATTACGCTAAATATATTAATAGTGATATTCATTTTATTGGTATTCCTAAAACCATTGATAATGACTTAATGGGAACAGATCATACACCAGGATTTGGTTCTGCCGCTAAGTATGTTGCTGCTTCTATCTTAGAAGTTGTACATGATAGTTTAATTTATCAATTACAATCCGTTACAATCATTGAAATCATGGGAAGAAATGCAGGGTGGTTAACTGCCGCTGCTGCTCTTGCGAGAAATGAATATAATGTAGCTCCTGATCTTATTTATTTACCAGAAGTTGTTTTTGATAAAGATAAGTTTTTAGCAGATATTCATGAAGTCATGAAAAGAAAACGATGTGTTGTCATTGCTGTATCTGAAGGTATCAGAGATCAAAACGGTCACTTCTTAGATGATGATAGTAAATACGCTAAAAAAGATGCTTTTGGACACGTCTTACATTCAGGAACAGGAAAATTACTTGAATCTCTCGTATTTAAAGAATTTGGATGTAAAGTTAGAAGTATTGAATTAAACGTTTTACAAAGATGTGCTATGCACATTGCTAGTAAAACAGATTTAAATGAATCATTTGTTATTGGTTCTAAAGCTATCGATAAAGCTTTAGAAAACGTTTCTGGTCATGTAATGGGATTTAAGCGTCTTTCTAATCAACCTTATGAAATCGATTATATTTCTACTGATGTAAGAGAAGTTGCTAACTATGAACAAAAAATTCCTGTAGAATGGATCAATGAAGAAGGAAATGATATTACTCAAGAACTATATGAATATTTATATCCACTTATTCAAGGTGAAGTACATGTTACTTATAAAGATGGTATTCCTTCTTATTACAGTTGTAAACATTTAGAAAAATAAAAAGAACTGCTACAAATAAACGTAGCAGTTTTTTAATGCTTTGCTTTAATATAATAATAACCAAAAATCGTTAGATCAATAGTCAAGGCAATAATAGAAATTGTGACTAGTGGTGAAACGTTAATCATTTGTATTATATTCATAATACACCTCCGCTAAAGATCTATTGTAAGAGTTACAGGACAATGATCACTTCCCATAATCTCTGTTTCAATTGTTGCATCAATAATCTTATCCTTTAAGCTATCACTAACAATAAAATAATCAATACGCCATCCCGCATTTTTTTCTCTTGCTTTAAAACGATAAGACCACCAAGAATAAACACCTTCTTGTAAAGGATAAAGATAACGATACGTATCGATAAAACCGTGATTTAATAACTGAGTCATTTTTTCTCTTTCTTCATCAGAAAAACCTGCATTTTTACGATTTGATTTAGGATTTTTCAAATCTATTTCTTGATGAGCAACATTTAAATCACCACATAAAATAATTGGTTTATCTAAACTTTCAAGATACGTTAAAAAATCATCTTCCCATTTCATACGATAAGATAGACGTTTGAGTTCATTTTGACTATTAGGAGTGTAACAAGTAATGACATAATAATTTTCAAATTCCAAAGTAATTAATCTACCTTCTTGATCATGTTCTTCTTTATTCATTCCATAAAAAACATTCAATGGTTTTTCTTTACTATAAATAAGTGTTCCACTATACCCTTTTTTAACAGCACTGTTTAAATAATAATGATACCCTTCAATCTCTAAATCTGCTTGACCACTTTGCATTTTAGTTTCTTGAACACAAAAAATATCTGCATCTAATTGATGAAAGCTATTTAAAAAACCTTTTTGTAAACATGCTCTTATTCCATTTACATTCCAACTTACTAATTTCATAATTACCTCTTTCTCCAATATATTCTATTATATAACATCTCATTCATGATTTGAACGTATATTTTTAAATAAATAGGGATATACTAAACTAGGTGAACATTATGAAAAAAAGAACATTCATTATTAGTTTGATTATTCCTTTATTAGTAGGTGCTATAAGCGCTTTTATCACAAATAATCAAATGGAAACATATAGCAATTTAAATACCCCCTTATTGGCTCCTCCAGGATGGTTATTTCCTATTGTCTGGACCCTTCTTTATATTTTGATGGGAATTTCTAGTTATTTTATTTATATCAGTCATGACCCTAAACGTGAAAACGCCTTAATTGTCTACTCTTTTCAATTATTTATTAATTTTTGTTGGCCACTTTTCTTTTTTAATCTTCATAATTATTTTCTTTCATTAATGATTTTAATAGCTTTGATTCTTACTGTTATTTATATGTTGATCATTTTTAAAAAAATTAATCCAAAAAGTTTTTATCTAAATATTCCTTATATTCTTTGGTTATTCTTTGCTTTATATTTAAACTTTATAATTTTTATAAACAACTAAAATAGAACAAAGTTTCTTCCATGGCCCTTGTTTTAAGACGATAGTATGTACTCCGAGAATAATAATCAATCCACCAATCTTTACCAACTCTCTCTATAAATTCTTTTTCAATAATAATTTTACTCTCCATCGATAAACAATCTAAAATAAATTCAAATGTTGCAATAACTTTCTCTAATTCTTCTTTTAACACCAATTGATCATTCAATTGACTTCCTTTATCTTGATAATACATCTTCTTTTCTTTAACGGTATCAAATTGAATCGATGGATAAAAATTCCTTTCTTCTAAACATTTAAGTTGTAAAACAGCACGGTGATACTTTTTAAATAGATCTTCTAAAACATCTTGTTTTTCTTTAAACGTTAATGCCTTCATAAAAAAACCTCCTATGTTTATATATGACAATAGGAGGCCTTTTTTCTTTTAAATTATGAAATTTTCTTTAATTTCTTCAATTTCTTCATCACTAAAACCAATATTTAATAAATATCCTTTAGTACTACCATAATTTTCTCTTAAATACGCAATAAATTTCATCATCACTCTTGGATCAGAACCTAAGAATTTTTCATCTTCACTTGGTATCATTTCTTCCAATTGTTTAATCATTGCCATATTATTTTCATAAGATTCTGAATAATCTTTAACAATATCATATTCATGACATCCCGCTAGATCTAATAACATACATGCAATAACACCTGTACGATCTTTACCTGCAGAACAATTAAATAATGTACAGTCATAAGGATGGTTTAAAAAGATATTAAATACTTTTTTTAATTGTTTTTTATTCGCTTCAATCATAAAAATATAAAAACCACTTAAATCTTGATAATCTTTAATATCATTTGGTAATACTGACATATTTTCATTTTGTAGTAAATTAATATGATAATACTCTATATCTTTATACCCTTTTAAACTATGCGGTTGATGAACTAATTCATAATCACTTCTTAAATCAATGACAGTGCGAATACCATATTGATAAAATTGTTCTTTTAAATCATCACTGATTCCACTTGGACATGTACTTCTAACATATTTATGTGATTTTGTATAATATCCTTCTTGTGTTTCATAACCACCTAAATCTCTTACATTGGTCATTTTTCCTATATGAAGTAATCTTTCTTCACGAGATAATTGCATCATTTTTTCTTTCCTCACTAATCTTCAAATGGTCTTATTCTTAAAGTTACCCCAATATTTTGAGCAATCTGTTTACAAATTTCTACATCTTTTTCAGGAATTGTTGTATCAACAATCGTTAAAACAACATGAGGCACATAGGCTTTACATTTTTTAGCAAAATCTAATAATTCATCAAATGAATCAATTCCATATTGGCTTCTTGTAAGTTTTAAATAATCTTCTTTATTACTTGTATTTAAACTAATAGAAACAGTATCTAACAATCCTTTAAATTCAGGCGTAATATCTCTTTTATTATATAAAGAAGATAACCCATTGGTATTCACTCTTGTAGGTAGATCGGGTCTTCTTTCTTTTAAATACTTAGCAACTTTCATTAAATCATCATGTCTTATAAGTGGTTCACCAAAACCACAAAAAACAACTTCTTTAAAATCATTTAAATCATATTTTTCAAATTCTTGAATAATTTCATCAACCGTTGGTTCTTCTTTTAACCATAAAGAATTATTTTCAATCATTTCCTTTGTTTGTCTTAAACAAAATGTACATGAACATGTACAACGATTTGTCGAATTAACATAACATGTAATCCCTTTAGTACTTTCTAAATGTGCAATATCAATATAACTATTTTCATATAATGTATATAATATCATCTTAATCCCCCAATTCTTTTAATAATGGTTCAAAACATAATCCCATATGTGGATGAGCATCAATATCTACAGAATGTTGAATGCATTTAGAAGCAAAATCTGTTGATTTTTTAACAGCTTCTAAAAAATTTTGCTCTTTCAAATAGCTTCCTGCAATTACTGCAGAAATAACATCTCCTGTGCCACTACGATCTTCTCCAATACGTTTTGCATAGATTTTTTCAACTTTTCCATGGTTATAAACAAAATTTAAAATTTGATGACCAATAGAAATACCCGTTACTACAATCATTTTTGGACCCATTTGACTTAATTTTTCACACATGCGCTTAAGTTCTTGCTCATTGCTTGTTTCATGATAAGCTTCATCAATCAAAGCACACAATTCTGTTAAATTAGGTGTAACAATTGCCGCATAAGGCATGAGTTCTCTCATTTTTTCTTGCATTTCTCGCGTATAAGTCGGATAAAGTTTTCCATGATCACCCATGACTGGATCTACTAAAATAAAGTTTTTTTCTGTTTTAAAATCTTTAAAAAATTCTTTTACTATTTCTATTTGTTTCGCAGATCCTAAAAAGCCACTGCATATTCCATCAAAATCAATATTCATTTTTTTATATGTTGCAATATAATCATTCATCTTTGATGTATAATCATCAAAAAAGAAATCTTTATGGTATGTATTGATAGATAAAATTGCTGTTGGTACAAAAGCTGTTTCAATTCCCATAGCTGAAATAATTGGCAATTGACAGGCTACCGAACATCTTGATAATCCTGTTACATCATTTACTAATACAATTCTTTTTTCTCTCATCTTTAAAACCTCTTTCATGTATTTTAGCACAATCAAGTCTTATTGAGTATCTTTTTTTCATAATTCATATTTGTTATAATATTGAAAGAGGTGAAATGAATGAAAAAAATGCTAAAAGTACTTTTAGTTTTAATGACTGTTGTTTCCATTGCTGGATGTTCTTCTAAAACAACAACAGAAAAAGCAACTAAAAAAACAAAAACTTTATCAGGAAATTATCAAGTTGAAATTAAAGTTAAAGATTATGGAACAATTTATGCTGAAATTGATGCTGATACAGCACCAATTACAGTAACAAACTTTGTAAAGTTAAGTAAAGAAAAGTTTTATGATGATTTAACTTTTCATCGTATTATTGATGGTTTCATGATTCAAGGTGGAGATCCTAAAGGAGATGGCACTGGTGGAAGTAAAGAAACAATTAAGGGAGAATTTTCAGATAATGGGGTAAAAAATCCTTTAAGTCATACACGTGGAGCTCTTTCTATGGCAAGAAGTCAAGATAATGATAGTGCTTCTTCACAATTCTTTATTGTTCAAAGTGATTCTACTTATTTGGATGGTCAATATGCTGTTTTTGGGTATGTTTATGAAGGCATGGACATTGTTGATCAAATTTGTAAAGATGTAAAGGTAGAAGATAATAATGGAACTGTAAAAAAAGAAAATCAACCTGTTATTGAATCAATTCGTTGTAAAAAGATATAATTAAAAAGAAGCTCAGGCTTCTTTTTTTAAGGCATTTTTTAATAATAAAACAGTAATAATAAACGCTGATAGATCCGCAACAGGGACAGCTATAAAAATACCATCTAAACCTATAATCGATGAAAAAATTATGATACAAGGAATTAAAATAATAATTTGTCTCAATAAATTTAAAACACTTGATATTTTTATCTTACCAATCGCTTGAAAATAGTTTGCACACATTACTTGTGCACCAATAACCGGTAAACACATAAACCAAATATGTAAAGCATGGCTACATAATTTTACAACATCTGCTTCATCATTAAACATATAGACAATACTTTTTGTAAAAAATTGTACTGCGATAAAACCAATCAAAGCAATCATTGTAGCACCTATAATTGCGTATTTTAATGTTTCTTTAACACGATCCATTTTTAAAGCACCATAATTATATGAAATCAATGGTTGTTGACCTTGCATCAAACCAGTAATTGGCATCAAAATAAGTGTTTGAATGCTTGTAACAATACCAATAGCACTTAACGCTAAATCTCCACCATATTTAACAAGAGAAGCATTTAAAATAATATTTAAAACACTATTAGAGATTTGCATTAAAAAAGCTGGTATACCTGTTTGAATAATCTGTTTAGAAACACTTAATTTTAATTTAAGTAATGAAATATTTAAAGAAATAATCGTACGTTTACCAAATAAGAAAGCAAGTTGCCATAAAGCACTTAATAATTGACCACCAATTGTTGCAAGTGCAGCTCCTTCCATTCCCATATGTAAAAGACAAATAAGAATATAATCAAATAGAATATTAAAACCTGCTCCTATTAATTGAGAAATCATTGCATTTTTAGGATTACCTTGTGCTCTAGAAAAGTTATTACCAGCCATCGCTACACATTGAAAAACAGCCCCATATAAAATAATACTTAAATAACTTTCAGCATATGGTAAAACAGTTTTTGAAGCACCTAATAAACGTAACATTGGTGCTAAAAAAAGATTTCCTAAAATCATAAATAAAAAACCTAAAATAATCGTTAAAGCCAACCCATTTCCCATATATTTACCTGCTTCTTCTTTTTTACCTTGTCCTAAAGCAATAGAAAAACGAGTCGCACCACCCATCCCAATCATTAAAGAAATAGCCATTAAAACAAGGGTTACTGGATAACAAATACTAATACCTGCTAATCCAACAGATCCAAGTTCTGGTGCATTTCCGATAAACATACGATCGACGATATTATAAATTGCATTAACTAACATTCCTATAATTGCTGGAATTGAAAATTCTACTAATAAAGGTAAAACCTTTTTAGTTCCCATTTTATCATCATTTTTCATTTTTTTCCTCCAAATTATCTTTCATTTTTAAAATTAATTCATTTAATAATGTTTGTTGATTTTGATTAATACCTTTTAACATTACTTCATTTGTTTTTTCAATAATATTCTTTATTTGAGGATAAAGAACTTTTCCCTTTTCAGTTAAAGAAATCATTTGATTTCTTTTATCCTCCTTGGCTATTTCTTTAATAATCAAACCCTTTTCTTTTAAAGTATTTAATATTCTTGTAACCGCACTTTTATCAATCTGTAATCTTTTATTTAAATCCTCTTGTTTGATTGTAGCTTCTTCATAAATAATCTTTAAAGCAATTGCTTGTCCATGAGATAGTCCTATATCTTTAAGTTGAACATTCATATAACTGTTTTTTTGATTATGAAGAATAGAAATTAAACGTGTTAAATTCATAGTTCCTCCTATAGTTGACATATCAACAATAATTCATTTTCTATTTTTTGTCAATAAAAATAAACCGATCAAATAATCGATTTATAAGTATTTTGCTAATAATGGTAATAAAATTTGCAGATCTATCGGTTTAGCAATAAAATCATTCATACCTACTGCCAATGCTTTTTGACGATCTTCCGCAAAAGCATTAGCTGTAAGTGCAATAATAGGTATTTGTGCTTTTTGTTGATCAGTTAATTTTCTAATTGCAATGGTCGTATCGTAACCATTCATTAAAGGCATTTGAATATCCATTAATATTAGATCATAATCTTTTTCTTTTAAAATATCTAAACATTCTATACCATTAGCCACTCTTTCAAGATATAATCCTTTTTCTTTTAATAATTCAATAATAATTTCTACATTAAAATCATTATCTTCAAATAATAAAATTTTTTTATTATTAAGATTTCTATTTTCAATCGGCTCTAAAGAAGGTTGATATAAAATATCTTCTTTTTGAGATATTTTACTTGGTATTTTAACAGTAAATCTCGTCCCTTTACCTAATTGACTTTCAACTTTAATTGTTCCATTCATTAAATCAATTAGCTTTTTAGCAATCCCCATTCCAAGTCCTGTACCCTCTATACCACTGTCTGAAGAAGAACGTTCTCGAGAAAAAGAATCAAAAATATGTTTTTGAAACTCTTCTGACATTCCTCATCCATTATCACAAATAGTAATTATATTGATACATTCTTTTTCCAGCATTTCTTGTTTTAATGAATAAATAATCTTTCCACCTTGATTGGTATATTTAATAGAATTTCTAAACAGATTTAAAATAATTTCTAATAAATGTACTTCATCAACATAAACATAAAGATAAAGATAAATGATTTCTTTATTAACTTGAATATCTAAAGCATTTTCTTCAATAGCCGGTTTTTCCATCATTAAACAAACATCAAATATTTGCTCAATATCTTTAATTGTATATTCTATTTGTACCTTATCATTTTCAATACGTGTTATTTCTAAAACATTATCGATAATCGATAACATCTTTTGTCCACATAAAAGAATATTATCAAGATACTGACTTACTTTAGAAATGTCATTCATTTCTTTTTTTGCTAATTGACTATAGCCAATAATAGCATTCATTGGTGTACGAATATCATGTGACATGTTAAATAGAAATGAAGATTTAGCTTGGCTTGCAGCATTGGCAGCTTCAGCAGTTTCTTCTAGTAATTGTTGTTGAGCTTGATCAGCTAATTTTTGTTTTCTAAAAGAAATATAAATACAAATAAAAAGCATTAAAGCAACAAAAATAGCAATAAAGGCTACTTTATAAGAATCCCGATTACTTGCTTCTAAAAACTTATAAGAAGATTCCATATCCATCTCAATACATAAAGCACCTACTATTTCTTCTTGATCATAAATAGGATAACAAGCTGTAAAAATATGTCCCCATGTTGTATCTACAATTTCTTAAGAATATACCTTTTTTCCTTTTAAAGCCTGATTAATATAGGGAATCATTTCTTTTTCAATACGTGTTCCTGGATAAGCAAAATCATCTGCATTTAAATCTAAACATCAATAACATAAACTAAATGTCCTTGTTGATCTTTTTTAGCAGTATATAAATAACGTGTTGAATTTAATGTTCTTAATTCATTAAGACTTTTTTGTAATGTTTGATAACGTTGTTTGGACATATCCTTTTTTGAACTAATATCTAAAAAATCTTCCTGAGTAATCTTATTAGAAATCAATTTCATAATAGCATCTGAACATTCAATATCTCGATCAACAGCAGCTTCTAAAGTATTCGAACTATAATTTTTTTGTAATATAAATGTATAAACAAAAATGAAAAAATGATAAATAAAATTATTCCAACCATTTCAGTAAAGTGTGATGAAGTATTGTATTTTTTTATTCTTCATTGTTGTCTTTAGACATTACTTATATTTTAATGTTTGACATTAAGATAATGACTTCCTTTTGTTTATTATATCTTTGATGTGAAAAAATCGTCAATTAAAAAAGACATTCAATTGAATGCCTTAATATGCTTTTGCAAAGTAAACAACTTTTTTAGCTGGTTTACCACAAATTGGACAAACATCACCAAATGCTTCTTCGTCTTCTTTGATACATCTAGATGTAGCACCTGTTTCTTCTTTGATTTTAGCTTCACAAGCATCATCTTCACACCACATCATACGAATGTATCCTGCTTTAGTATTTAAGATTTCTTTAAATTCATCATATGTTTTCGCAGTTCTAATGTTTTCATCTCTAAATTTCAATGCTTTTGCATACATTTCATCATGAATTTGGTCTAATAATTGATGAATTGTATTTGGTAATTCTTCATTTAAAGCATATGTTTCTTTTGTACCATCTAATCTTTTAGCTAAGACACATTGTCCTTTTTCAATATCTTTAGGTCCAATTTCAAGTCTTAATGGAATTCCTCTCATTTCAGCATCTGCAAATTTATAACCTGGTGTTTTATCACTAGCATCCACTTTAACACGAAGTCCAGCTGCTTTTAATTGTTTTTCAATTTCATAAGCCTTATCTAAAACACCTTCTTTATGTTGCATAACTGGAACGATCATCACTTGAATTGGTGCCACTCTTGGTGGTAAGACTAAACCATTATCATCACCATGTACCATAATAATTGCTCCAAGTAAACGTGTTGATACTCCCCAAGAAGTTTGATAAACATATTCTTGTTTATTATCTTTATTTAAGAATTTAACATCGAAAGCTTTTGCAAAACCTTGACCAAAATAATGAGATGTTCCTGATTGTAAAGCTTTTCCATCATGCATTAAAGCTTCAATTGTATAAGTTTCTTCAGCCCCTGCAAATTTTTCACTTTCAGTTTTACGTCCAGTAACCATTGGAATTGCAAGTAAATCTTGTGCAGTAGAGCGATAAATTTCTAACATTTGTAAAGTTTCTTTTCTTGCTTCTTCTTCACTGGCATGAATTGTATGCCCTTCTTGCCATAAAAATTCAGATCCACGTAAAAATGGTCTTGTTGTTTTTTCCCAACGTACTACTGAACACCATTGATTATATAATTTTGGTAAATCACGATAAGAATTAACAATTTTTGCATAATGTTCACAGAACAATGTTTCAGAAGTAGGTCTAATAATCAAATTTTCTTCTAATTCATTTAAACCACCTTTTGTAACAACGGCACATTCTGGTGCAAAACCTTCTACGTGATCAGCTTCTTTTTGTAATAAAGATTGAGGGATCAACATCGGCATATAAACATTTTCATGTCCTGTTTCTTTAAATTTTTTATCCATATGATTTTGAATTTGTTCCCATAAAGCATATCCATAAGGGCGATAAATAATAAACCCTTTCACACCACTATAATCCATTAATTCAGCTTTACGACATACATCTGTATACCATTTAGCAAAATCAACATCTCTAGCAGTAATAGCTTCATTTTTCTTGTTATTTGCCATCTTTTTTCCTCCTCTAAAATGCTCCTCTATTTTACTATAGAAATGATAAACAAGCAAGATTAGATCATCTGAATCACACTTTGTTTTTGTTTTCTTTCAACTACAAGTTGTCGTTCAATACGATCTTTTAAATCACTAACATGTGAGATGATTCCAATTAATTTATTTTCATGATGCAATTCCATTAAACAATTCATTGCTTGATCTAATGATTGACTATCTAAAGAACCAAACCCTTCATCAATAAAAAGCGTATTTAATTCAATTCCTCCAGCATAATCTTGAACCATTCTTGAAAGTCCTAAAGCAAGAGATAAAGCCGCTTTAAAGGATTCCCCACCAGAAAGTGTCTTAATACTTCTAATATTTCCACTTTCTTGATCAAAAACATCTAATTCTAACCCTTGCTGACTTCTTCCTTTACCTGCATCATCTTTCCTTAATAATTGATATCTTCCTTGACTCAATTGTTTCATGATCACATTGGCATAAATCAACATATTTTCAAAATAAGTTGCTAGTACATATCTTTCAATCGACACTCTTGCATTATTTTTACCACTTGCTAGATTATAAAGATCTAAATATCTTTGATAAGTATCTTCATCTTTTTCTAATTGTTGATTGATTTTTTGAATATCTTTGATCATTTTTTCTTTTAATGAATAATCTATTTTTAATTTTTCTAAATCATCATTTTTTTCTCTCAATTGTTGATTTACTTCTTTAATTGTTTCACTTAAAGAAGATAAATCAACATATGTTGAATCTTTGACTTCATTTTCTAATGAAATAATCTGTTCATTTAAACTCTTTAAAGAAATTAAATAATCTTGATATTTCTTTTCCAAGATACTGATTTGATTGATTTGTGTTTTTAAATTTAAAAATTCTTCTTCATTTATAAATGCATCTAAAGCAGTATGATATTTATTATCTAATTCATCATATATTTCTTGTTCTTGAATAATTTGTTGATTCAATGACGAAATTTTTGTTTTTATTTCAAGATATTTATTTTTGACCTTTTCATAATCCTGTTGAATAGTTTCTATTTCTAATGAAAGTTGACGATATTCTTTTTGAACTTGTTGATAATTTTTATTAACTTCTCCAATTTCATATTGTCGCAGTGAATCATTTAATTTACCAGATAATTGATGAATTTGTACTTGAATATTCTCTAGACTTTGTGCTTGTTTTAATTCTTTACTTTCATAAGTAGACATATCTTTCAATGAAAGAGCCACACTCTTTTTAAGCTTTTGAATATATTTAAGTTCATCTTGTAATTCAAGATATTCTTTTTTCATTCTTTTTTCATCTTTTGATAAATGATCTAATTCTTTAATAAAGATTTCTTTAGATATCTCTTCTTGAATATTAAGTTCACTTGAAAGTTGTTTTGTTTGTTTAACAAGCATTTCCTTTTTTTGATTAGATAAGAGTATTTTTTGTAAGATATCTTGTAACCTATGTTCTTGTTGTTTTACTTTTTTAGCTTGTTGATCTAATTTTTCTTTTGTTATATCTTCTTTTTCAATTTGTGCCGGATGAGGATGATGTAAAGAGCCACAAATAGGGCATGGTTGATCCTCTTTTAATTGTAATGCAAAAATACCTGCTTGTTTTCTAAAATACAATTTTTCCATTTTATTATATTGCATTTTTTCATGATCAACTTGTTTTTCAACAACTGTATACTCTTCTTGTAAATCACTTTTATTTTCATTAAGTTTGAGTATTTGATCATAATAATCCGACAATTGATGAACTTTTACTTTTTGTTCGTTTAAACGAACATATTGTTGTTTGATTAGTTCATATTTAGATTGTACTTGTTGTTCACTTTGGATTCTTTCTTGATCTCTTTGCAGCCCATTTTCAAATTTTTCTTTCTTTTTTAAAAAGAGTTTATGTTCTTCATCTAACATTCTATATTGTTGTTTTAGAGTTTGTAAGTTTTGATAATCATTTTGATATTGATAGATTTGATTGATTAATTGTTTCGTTTCTTGAATTTGGTTTTGTAATTTTTCTTTTGTTTGTTGTTTGTAGTCAAGAGAATCTGCTTGTACCTTTTTTTCTTGATAATCTTTTTCAAGTTTTTTTAATTGTTTTAAAAAATCTTCTTGATTTAATTTTAAGGTTTGAAGTTTCTTTTGTTGTTTAATATAAGAAATATATAAATAATTTGTTTCTTGTGCTTTTTTTAAAGTATCTACAGTTTTATTTAATTTTTGATAATCATTTTCTTGTTTCTTTAAATCTTGAAATTGTTGTTTTAAATCTTTTAATTGTATTAATCGTTGATTTTGCAAGCGATAGAGTTGTAATTGTTGTTTCTTTTGATCTAAATCTTTTTTTAAATCATCATATTCTTTTTGTTGACTTGCAATAAGTTTTGTTTGTTTAGATAAATATTCTTGATGATCTTCAACTTGTAATTCTTGCATCAAATCTTTCCTTTTATTCAATAATAAATCATATTTATCCTGATACGTTTTTAGATGAACTTTAAGTTTTTCTTCTAACTTTTGATACGTCTCACTATGAAATAACTCTCTTAATACTTTTTCTCTTTCATCACTTGAAGCCATAATCAATTTTGTAAATTCTCCTTGAGCAATCATACAAATCTGTTTAAATTGTTGATCATCGACCCCTAATAAAGAAATCATTTTTTGATTGACTTCTTTAATACCTTCGACCATTTTGCCATCTGGTAAAATAAGTAACGCTGAAGGTTGTTTAGGTGTTTTTTTTCCTTCTAGATAATATTTAGGATTTCTTTTAATTGTATAATTTTGTTGATGCAAAGAAAATGAAAATTCAACAAAAGTAGGAATTTCATTTAAGGCATGATCACACCTTAAACTGTCCGTTTGTCTAATTTGACCACTTGTTTTACCATATAAGGCAAAGATCATGGCATCAAAAATCATCGTTTTTCCACTACCTGTAGGCCCTGTAATTAAAAAGAGACCATCTTCTTGAAATGATTCAAAATCGATTGTGATTGTATCTGGATAAGGTCCAAACGCTGATAATGTAAGGCTAATGGGCATCATCTTCACTTACCTCCTCTAGTAATTGTTGAATAATTTCTTCACTTTCTTGACTCATTGCTTCACCTTTCATTTTTTCATAGAATTCTTTAAATATTTCTATTGGAGATTGTTTTTCAACATCTAAGGAAGAAGCTGTTTGATTTGTTTTAAGTTTTTCTAGTGATTGATAAGTAATTTGTAATAAATAAGGGTATTTTTCTTTTAAAAAATCATATGCATGACCAATGACTTGTTTATCTAATAATTCTACCGCTACAAAATCATTTTCGTTATTTGGATAATGTAAAACATCTTCATATTTTCCAACGACCTTCACTAGATCTTTTTGTGGCTTTAAAGGAATAATATGCGTAGAAACCCCAGTTTCATCAATAGTTACTTCAACCATTCCTTTTTTTTGATGAACTTCATCAAATGAATACTTCATTAAACTTCCTGCATATCTTACATAATCATATTTAATTTTTTGACTTGCATGAATATGACCTAAAGCTACATAATCAAAATCTTTACATAAATCAACATCAATAATTTCACTACCACCCACGGAAAGAATCACTTCACTTTCACTTCTAATCACTTCTTTATTTCCCGCAATAAATTGATGTGTTACAAGAACTTTAGGATGGTCTTCAACAAATGTTTGTTGACTTAAATAATATGCAAAAGCATCCTGATACGTTTTTAAATCATCTTTTTCATATAAATAACGTATATAAGAAGGTTTAAAAAAAGGAACCAAATAAAAATAAACACCTTCTATTTCAATTGGTCTTATTTCTTTTTCAGGATAAGAAACAATATACAAACCTTGACTTTGAAGTAAAGAACTTGCAAAATCAAGTCTTTCACTGCTATCATGATTTCCTGAAATGATCAATACTTTTTTATGATAATGTAAAATCATTGCTTCTAAAAAATGATTTAAAGCAACTATACTTTCTTTAGAAGCAATCGCACGATCATAAACATCTCCAGCAATTACTAAAGTATCTATTTTTTTTTGAACCATATAATTCATCACTTGATTTAATAAATCAATTTGAATATCTAATAGATTATTTTGATAAATAATTTTACCTAAATGTAAATCCGCTAAATGTATAAATTTCATAACTCCTCCAAATCCAAACAATATATTCTTTTTATATAATCACCTTGATCAAAATCTTTCTTCAAACATGCAGGTACTTCTTTTGTTTCAAGATACTTAAATGGCAATGACTCAATAATCTTACGACTTGCTATATTATCAGGAGAACATGTAATCATTAATTGTTTAAATCCTTTTTCTTTTGCTTTATCAAACAATAATAAACAAGCATCTTTACTATAATGATGCCCTCGGTATTCCTTTTCTATCGTATAACCAATATGTCCATCATAATATCTTTCTTCATTACTACCTTCTCTTAAGACAATTCTTCCTACTTCTATATGATCGACCATGATTAAATATATATAATAAGGTTTCCAACCACGTGGAAGATTTTCTTTTTCATATGTTAAAAGTTCTAATTTCATAAAATCACCTATCCCTATTGTATCATGTATCTTTCAACAAATTAATATAATAATCTCTTTTAAATCCACTTATTTCCACTTTAAAAATTTATTTTACATATTCTTTATTTATTTAAAATATGCTATTATAGATAGTAGGAAGTGGTAAATATGTATAATTTATATAAAGAATATCTAGAATACTTTGACTTGTTAGATAATCAAATACTTTTACGTTCTCGTGATAGAAAGCTTGAAGAAGCAAATAAAAAATATGAAAATCTAATCAATGAAACAAAAGAAAGCATTATCAAATACTCTCAACTAAAATTTCATGAAGATATAAGCAGTTCTATAAATACTCTTTCTAAATATCAAATTTTTGATCTTTTAGATCATTTATATGATTTTAAAGAATTTGAAGAATTAAAAAAACATCTTCAAAACTTAAAAATTTTAATTTTTTGATAAAAAAGAAGAAAAACACTCATAAAAAGTCAATATAAATAATGGAGGACTTTTTATGAACAAAAATAGAGAGAATTTTAAAAAATATTCAAATGATTTATATTTTCATCATTTGCTTGTTGAAAATGAAAGAATTAGAACCCTTATTTGTCAAGAGCTTATTTTAGACAGAGAGATTGTTTCTACTAAATTAAAAAACGCACAACAATATGGTAAAAATTTCTATGAAAAGAAACTTATTTTAGATATTTTAGCTATTAATGATGTAGGTGATCTCTACAATATCGAATTACAAACTTATGGTTTAAATGAAGAGATACTTGTTCGTTTTGAACTTTATAATGCTGAACTTTTAAGACAACAGGTAAAACAGGGAGAAGATTATACTAGTGCTCATGTAGTAAGATCATTAATTATCAGTTATGGGCATATTTTAGATAACGCACCTCTTTATAAATGTCACTTTAGAATGGTTGATGATGAACATCATATTGTCTATCCATTTAATCGCATGGAAATAACAATTATTCAACTCGAATATATCAATCAAGTAATTAATGAAATGACGAGTTTTAATCAGTTGATGTATCTCTTTAAAAACGAAAAACCATATGATAAAATTGAAATAGATTATAGAATAAAGGAAGCGATACAAATGCATGACAAATATATATCTTCTGAAGAATCATACCTAGAATATCTTGATCGTTTAGATAATGAAATATTGCTTCGTTCTCGTGATAGAAAAATTAAAGAAGCGAATCAAAAAGTCGAGGAAGAAAAGCAAAAAGCTGAAGAAGCGAATCAAAAAGCCGAGAAAGAGAAGAAAAAAGCGGAGGAAGCAAACCAAAGAGCTGAAAAAGCAAATAACGAAATAGATAGTATTCTTGATGAAACAAAGGAAAGTATTATTAAGTATATTAAAATGCAATTTCATGAAGATATCAGTGATTTTATAAGCACTTTTTCTAAACAACAAATTCGTAATCTTCAAAAACATCTATATGATTTTGAAGAATTTGAAGAATTAAAAAATTATTTTCAAAAACCAAAGGGTTTGTCAAGAAAAGTGTGTAAGTAATTTAAAACTTACTAAAAAATAGGTTATTCAAGTTTGTAATTATTTCTTGTAGTGTCACTAAAAGAACTTGTATTTAATAAACAGCAGTGTTAAAACCTATCTTTAATACTGCTGCTTTTTGAGTATATAAAAGGTTATGCAATATATGAATAATTGCATCCTTCTCAAATCAAAAGAATAAGCAGACTCGCTTATTCTTTTTAACTATCTTATTAATTGTCTTAATTCTCCAACATCAAGAGAATATCTTTCTGCTACCATACGATTTACTTTTCCAGTATTTACTAAAGTAGCAAGTGATGCATTTAATGTTGTCATTCCTTCATTTCTTCCAGTTTGAATCATTGTCTCTATTTGATGACCTTTATTTTCCCTAATTAAATTTTTAATAGCGTCATTAGCAATCATGATTTCTAAAGCAGCTGCTCTTCCTTTACCACTTGCAAGTGGTAAAAGTTGTTGAGTAACAACCGCTTGTAAAACAGAGGCTAATTGAGCACGAATTTGAGCTTGTTTATGAGGAGGGAAAACATCAATAATACGATCAATTGTTTTAGGAGCACCAATAGTATGAAGTGTACTAAATACAAGATGGCCTGTTTCAGCTAAAGTAATAACTGCTTGAATCGTTTCATAGTCTCTCATTTCTCCAACAAGAATAACATCTGGATCTTCACGCATGGCACTTTTTAAAGCTGTATCAAAAGAATCAACGTCTTCATAGACTTCCCTTTGATGAATAAGAGCTTGTTTTTGTTGATATACATATTCAATTGGATCTTCAATGGTAAGAATATGACAATTTCTCATTGAAGAAATAAAATCAATCATTGCTGCTAAAGTTGTTGATTTTCCACTTCCTGTAGGACCGGTTACTAGAACAAGTCCTCGAGGAAGTAAAGCCAATTTATGTAAAACATCAGGTAAATTTAATTCTTCTAATGTCTTGATTTGTTCATTGATGATACGAATTGCGGCTGTCATATAACCTTGTTGAAAATAAATATTAACACGATGTCTTCCTAAATCATTTACATAGACAAAGTTAGCATCTTCATGTTTTTCTACAATCTTTAAAATTCGATCTTTACACATTGATAAAATCATTTCTTTTATTTCTTCATTACTAAAAGTTTGTTCAAATTCAATAAGTTTTCCATCTTGTCTCAATGTTATACCTGTATTTTCACCAATATGGACATCACTACATCCTTTAATTCTTGCTTCATTTAAAATATCATTAATATTTGCCATAACATTCCCCTTTAATCAATATAAGCAATAATCTTATTGAATTCATCTACTGTTGTTTTACCTTCTTTAACAAGTTTTAAAGCTTGATCTCTTAAAGTTTCTACTCCTTGTTCTTCAACAAGATATTTCATAATATCATCTATTTCTTCTTGATTAGAAATCATTTTACGTACTTTACTATCTATTTCAATAACTTCATGAATAGCAATTCTCCCCTTATAACCTGTTTGATTACAATGAGGACAGCCTGTTCCTTTAGATATATATTTGATTCCTTCTTGTAAAGCTAAACGATCAGATAATGAAGTAGCTACTTCCTTTTTACAATAAGGACAAACCTTTCGCATTAAACGTTGAGCAACAACACCTACTAAACTGTTAGCAACCATATAAGGTTCAACACCCATTTCTTCAAGCCTAACAATCGTACTAATAGCATCGTTCGTATGTAATGTACTGACAACCAAATGTCCTGTAATAGCTGCACGAACAGAAATTTCAGCAGTTTCTTTATCACGAGTTTCTCCAACCATGATTACATCTGGATCTTGTCTCATTAAAGCACGCAATCCTCTATCAAATGTAAGACCAGACATTGTATTGACTTGCATTTGATTAATACGATTTAATTTTCTTTCCACAGGATCTTCAATCGTTGAAATATTGATTTGTCCTTGAGCTAATTTTTCAAGGATTATATAAAGTGTTGTAGTTTTCCCACTTCCAGTAGGACCCGTTACATAGATAATTCCATGTGGCATAGACATCATATGATTCATTTTATTAAAGTTTTCTTCTGTCATTCCAAAAGTACTTAAGCGGTCAATAGTACTATTAGAATTCAAATAACGCATAACAATCTTTTCACCAAAGATAGTAGGAATAACAGATACACGAATATTTAATTCAACTCCATCAATTACTCCCATAAAATGACCATCTTGAGGTAATCTTTTTTCAGCAATATCCATGTTAGATAAAATTTTAATTCTAACAATCAAAGCCGCTTGTATATTTTTATTTAAATCTAAATAATCAACAAGCATTCCATCAATACGCATTCTTACATGCAATTTTTCTTCAAATGGTTCAATATGAATATCAGAAGCACTTGTATTATATCCTCTAATTAACAATGAATTTAATAATTTAACAACAGGTGTATCATCTTCATTCGCATCAAATAAATTTAGATCCTCTTCTACTTCAGGTAAAGTCGATTCATCAATATCATCTACTAAATTCAAAGTATCAACATCTGAATAATATCTTTCAATAGCAATTTGAATATCTGCTTTTGTTGCAAGTGAAACACTAATACGACAACCTGAAACAAGTCTTACATCTTCTAATCCATAATAATTTAAAGGATCACTTGTTGCTACTGTTAACACATTGTCATTAAAAGCATAACCAATGACATTATATTTTTGTGCCATTGCTTCAGGAATCTTTTTAACAGCATTAATATCAAAATCTATATTATCCAATGAAACTAAAGGCTCAGCTAATTTATCAGATAAAGCTTCTAACATTTGTTGTTCACTAACAAAACCTAAATCTATTAAATGTTCCCCTAATCTTTTACTTCTATCTTTCTTTTGGGCATCTAATGCAATCTGTAACTGTTCTTCATTAATATACCCATATTCTTTTAATACTTCACCTATTGGTAAACTTTTCATGCGTTAACCTCCAATTTTATCCCAATTTATTCCCGTTTGATAAATATTATTAGATGGATTATTATCAAAACTAATATTATTGCTCGCTTTAATATATCCAATTCCACCACAATATACTACATCACTTTTTAAATATGCACTATTCGAACGGTAAGAATTATCAAGTATTTGCCATCCAGATGAAGCACTTGATCCCGGCTTTCCTACTCCATCTAGAACTTTTAAATAATAACAATAATCATATATTCCATTCTTTGATGATTCACTATAATACTTTTCTTTTACAATACTTCCTATTGCATAAGACCCTGCATCAGAATAATTTTCTACCTTATCAAGATCGTAATTTTTTAACTTTTCAGCAACTGTAGTAAGATTATTTTGCCACAATGGTTTACAATTATGTTTTCCGTATTTTTCTTCATCACCTTCTTGATACTCTTTAAAATATGTTTTCCAATGCACAGTAGTATATTTGTCAGGTGCATCTTCTCCTAAATCAATATATATTTTTTTATCATAATATGCTGAATAAAAAGTTGCACCTGCCCCAAAAGTTTTTATACATATATACTTTTTTCCATTATTAACAACTATATCACCAACTTCATAATAACTTGAATAATCAAACTGATCATCTATCTTTTTCCAATATCTATTAACTGTCTCACCATCTCTATTTCCAGGTTCAAAACAATTCCAGTTAATTTCCATAAGTTGCCACCAAGAATTATTATGGTATACAAACACTCCTATTGGATAATTAGTCGCGCCCGCATACATTCCCCAATTATTCAAAGTATTTAAGCAGTTTATTTGATTACCAACCATATTTCCTCCTACATCAGGTGTTGGAGATGGAGTCGGTTTTGGATTTTCATTATCATCGCTATTATTAGACGAATCATCTTTTATATAATAAAGTTTTGTATTTTCTGATAACTGTGTCGTACTAGAAATATTACTAAATAAAGTCGTTTTATCAGTTGTATTAATATTAAAATTGACTAGCTCATATGTATTCTTTGTTGAATATACTTCTTCTGTCCCATTTAAATACTTAAGTGTTAAATCCAAACGATATCCATTAGTAGTAAAACCTCTAACATCCATTTGTAAATCTCGATTATTAATATAATAATCATCATCAAAAACTGCTTTACCATCACGATAAAGTCTACCTTTATTTTTATCATTTTTTAATACATAAAGATAATGCCAATCTCTATCATCTGGTTTAGTATTTGATACTCTTACATCTGTTGCATAGGTGATTTCATTACTAATAAAATCTAGAACACCATCTAATGTTTGTTTATCTAAAGATTTCTTGGTTGTTGTATCAAAATAACCTAATGAGTTGACTAAGATTCCTCCTGTAATTGTCATAATAATAGAAGCTATTAAAAGTACAACAACAATTTCAACTAATGTCATTCCTTTATTATTTGTTTTCTTTATCATATCTTAGCCACCTTCTTTCTATTTTGACGTTGTGTAATGTTCCCACCTTGAATCATTTATAATACTTGTATAATATTTTTGATAAGTTACATCATAAATATTTTTTGTTGAAACCTCGCTTTCAGGGATTAACCAAGTATCCTGATTATTGTTAACACTTGTATTATCTAATAAAGCCCATATGTCCGTTGGTCGGTCTCCTTTTTTAGCCTTATCACCAGCTAAAATGTATACATACTTTTTATAGCCACCATCTTCAAAAAATTCTTTAAATGTTAAACTTTTTTTTTTCATCTGACATATACATACAAGGAGTAATATACTTATATTTCGTTTTTTCAAAATTTGAATTATGTTCTTCAATAACATCTAATAAAGAATCTAATTCTATATCTGGATATATACTTGCATATAATTTAGGTAAATTAGTAATAAAATCTGATTTATTTTCACCTGTTTTTTGCATCATCCACTCTTTTATGTACCCATTTGTTTTTCCCTCAAATAATTTGTCATTTGAAGCAACACCTTTTTGTTTTAAATATGTTGAAAAATTTTCCATTATAGTACAATAATTTTTGTAAATATTTCTTCCTTTCACAGCTTCATTTATTTGAATTTTAGGAATAAAATTTGAAAGATTAACATCCTTATATGTTTTACTTGTTGCTTTTTTATAAGTACCATTGACGATAATTGGATTACCACTCTCATTAACAGTAATAGAATAATTAGCTAAAGTATCATCCACATCAATATCTGTATCTTTATTTTCTTCATCAACTAAAGCTTTTTGTTGTTTATTTGTTACATCTTTATAATGATTAGAATCTGTAAAAAGATTAAGTGCAGTAACAAAACCAACCACAATAATTAAAGATGCTGTACTAATAATTAATAGAGAGATGATTACTTCAATAAGTGTCATACCTTTTGTATTTTTCATATTCATCCCTCCTACTCAATCATTTGCCAATCATCGGTTTGAATTAATTGCTCTAGTTGTTCTTCACTCATACCATTTGTTTGTAATGAACCTGATTTCTTCACGTATATATGATTATCAATGAATAATAAATATGTTTCGCTATAATTCCAACTATTATTTTGACCGTTTGCTGTTAAAAAGAATTCTCCATTAGATGTATTTAGATTAAAATGCAAATATAGTGGGTAATTTTTAATCCAACCTAAATCTTTATTAACTTCAATAATTTTATCATATAAACTATTATCTAAAATCAAACATCCATCTTTATTATAAAGATGATCAAATATCCCATTGATGAAACCTCCATTATTAAATTGCCAATCATTTTTATTTTCAAAACTTACATTATTATTTTGACATTCTTGTTGATACCACTCATTAAATTTATTAATATCTTTATCATTTTGATAATATGCATTTAACAATGCTGCAATTTTATACTTAACTAAAGAGATTGCATCTTTATTACTATTTGTATTTCCACTATCTTCACCATTATTGTTTCCTGTATTATTATCTGTACTACCATTATTCCCTGAATCATTTCCATTTGAGCTACTATCAGTAGAAATATCTCGATTTCCATTTGTATCATATTGAACACATTTCCATTGATTGTTAGACTGCGTTAAATAAGCATAAATTGTATAATCTTCATCATGGTAATTAGCTTTTAGTGATGCAATAATTAAATTTTCTTTTTTTCGATTAATTTTAATATTTGAAATTGTTCCATAAGGAACAGAACATTCCATCTTTGATACATTAATTTGTTTACCTGTATTTGGAATTAGCTGCGAACTATTTTCATCATTTTCAATAGCACCAGCTAGAGATTTAATTGCCGAATTAGCAATCAATTCAACTTGTGTCTTATTTCTATTTTTAATAGATTGATTATAAGACATATATGCAAAAGACAAAGAGGCACCTACAATGACTACAAGAACCATAATCAATGTAATTGCCCATACAATTGTTGATCCCTTTTTATTTTTCATTGTTTGCACCTCTTTTACTATTTTTCTACCATATAAACTGTATATGTAATTGTTAAATCCAAGTTACCTGTTGAATTTTCATAAGCAACAGAATTAATATGTAAACCACTCATATTTTTAACATCTTCAATTAAATTGAGTAAATTAGCTTTTGTTCCTTTACATGTTTGTGTAACAACACATGAATAAACTAAAGCATTGGATGATTTAGATTCATCTGTATTATCATTTGCGTTATCAGATGAATTATCATCACTCTTTTTACTTGATAAATCTGTTTGTGTTATTTCAGACATTGTTAAATTAGTAGGACTGATTTTATGTTCTATTGTTAGATTTGTAATCAATTGATCAATATCTTCTTTTGACATAAGATTGTAAAATTGATCATTTAAAGCTTTAATTTCTTGATTAATATTCATAATTTGTGTTTTGATATCTTCTGTTGAAGAAGATGAACTTGTTACTTTTAATTCAGTAAGTTGTAATTCTAAACTATCTTTTGAAGACTTTAATGATGTATGTGATGTTAATTGTGGTTGTAATAAAATCAACCATCCAAAACAAACAATCAATAAAATCACTAATATATAAATCAATGTCTTTTCTCTAGAAGAAAGTTTTTTAAATGAATCTTTAATCTTGTCCACTTGTCGTACCTCCTTCTAATGTACATGTAATCGATGATTTATAAGTAATTGGTGTCGTATTCGTTACTGTTTGTGTTGTTGTCGCACCTGTTATAGGATCTGTTACGGTTTCCGTTGTTTCACTAACACCACCATCTTGAGTATACCCATTGTAATCAACTGTTTTAAAAGTACCTGATTCTCTAAGTGTTCTTACTGTTTCTTCACAACCATTAACTTTAGAAGCTGTTACAGTAAGTGATATAGCTCCTGTTTCTTGATTAAATGATATTGAATCAATTGTTAAATTCTTACATGATTTATCAATTGTTTCTAAAATACCTTTATCAATTTGAGGGTATTTTGATAATGTTTGTGTAATTGTCTGTAAGTTTGTAAGTTGTTCATTGAGCTTACTTAATTCTTTTTGTTGATCAGAATTTGTATTAGATGCTGTTGCAGCAAGAGCCTCTTCTATTTGTGTTTGCAATGTATCAACATCCTTTTGCAAGTTTCTATTAGTGATTGTTAAATAAAGTGTACTTGTCGCAAAAATAAGAATGAGTAAAACAGGTAATGCTATAAGCAAGAGTGTTTTAGAATTTATATTTATTTTTTTCTTTGTTTTATAGACAGATAAAAAATCAATATCTTTGTTACTGTTTCTTGCCATCTTATCTCCTCCATAAACTTCCTACAAATAAATATTTATGAATAGGAAAATTATTATCTTTACTACAAGTATAGTTTGTTGGTTTAAAACGAGATGTCTCAATACTCAAATTAGAAGAAATAGTTGACATCAACATATCTTCTTCATAAGTTTCTAGCCCCGCAAAATAGATTTTTTCTAATTGGGCATCTTTATAAGCACCTTTAGTAAACTGCATTAATTTAGTAAGTGAATTGGATAATTCAGTAATAAAAGCAACTGTTCCACGATCAGAGAAAATACGTATTCTATTAGCTATTTCATATTGTCCATTAATAAATAAATAATGAATAACATCTTGTCCATTGATTGCTGTTAAAACATAAGATAGATTTGTTAATTTAGGAATAGATTCTGTTAATTTAATAATTGAATTTGTCATAATATCAATTGATTCTAATGAAATTCCCATTTCATCAAACAAATCAATATACGGCTTTAAAAACTCTCTTTCCATTGCCGCACATAAAACGAGTTGACCTTCTTTACCTTCAACTTTATCTTTTATGATTGCATAATCATATAATAAATCCGTATATTGACTTTCAACGTCAATAAATTCATCCTTTACAAATTGAAGAATTTGTTTATGAGAAACTTTTGGTAAAACAGCACACTTCACTAAAATTTGTCCACTATCGACAACAAGTCTCACACTATCAACATTTTCTTTTTTTAAATCAAGTAAAACATCTCTAATAGGTTGATCATCAAGAATATTCCCATCAAGCATTGTTCCTTCAACAAATTCAAATTCTTTGCAAGAAGAAATATGAATATTATTTTTTGAAAGATTTCCTTGAACCATTTGTAATCCTTTTGTTGATAAAAATACAATATAACTCATAATTCCTCCTACATATTTCCTACATTGTTATACAATGTATAAATTGGTAATAATACAGATATAATAATTAAACAAATCACAACCGCTAAAAAGATAATCATTAATGGTTGAATAAGGGTAATCATTCTCTCTGATGCTTGTTCTGCTTCAAAATCAAAATCATCTGCAAGAGTTGTAAGCGTTGATTCCAAACGTCCACTTTCTTCTCCCACAAAAATACTACTTGTTAATTTAATATCAAAACCATCAATGTCCTTGATTGCTTGAGATAAACTTTCCCCGTTTCTTAATTTCTTAATAGCTCCGTCAAACTGTGATTCAATATAAACATTACCAATCGTTGTTTTAGCAATATTTAAAGCATTTACAATAGACATCCCACTAGTATATAAAGAACATAAAGTTCTTGCAAAACGACTTGTGTAAATTGTCATCAACAATTTACCAAACTTAGGAATTTTTATTTTTAATTTATCTACCTTAAAACGAACTTTATCTACTCTTAATAAAGCAATAAAAATAGCAACAAGTCCTACTAAAATCATAATTACAAAATACCAATAATCTTGTAAGAACTTAGAAATACTAATATTGATTTTAGTAATCAATGGTAACTCAACATTTTGAAAAATATCAAAGAAAGAAGGTAACACCGCTAAATAAACAATCAACAAAACAGCAATTGTAATAACAATCAAAATAATAGGATACATCATTGCTGATTTAGTTTTACCTTTAATACGATGATCCTTAGAATACTGATCAGACATCGTTAAAGCCGTTTTATCCATATCCCCACTTGCTTCACCTGAACGATACATTTGAATCATTAAATTAGGAAAAGCAACACCTTGAGCTTCCATAGCAGCGGATAAAGTATATCCTTGTTGTAACTTTACATAAATATTTTCATAAATTTTTTTTATTTTTTTATTATCTTCTCTTCGAACCATAATAGAAAAAATACGAATCAAAGATAAACCAGAAGCAAGCATTGTTCCTATTTCTCTAGAATAAGCTGATAATTCATTTAATTTCATTTTATACTGATTAACAGTCTTTTTAGTGACATCTTGGCAACTTACTAAAAACAAATTTTGTTCTTTAAGCTTTCTCACTAAATCATTTCGATCATCAGCTTCTAACGTTCCTCTTATTGTTTTAGCTGACATATCTTTCGAAATATATTTAAATGTAGCCATTCTATCACCTCTTTACATCATTAAATTTAAATACCAACTTATAATTTCACTACCATAAGATAAAGCAATAAAAATACCAATTGATAAATAAGGACCAAAAGCAATATGTCCTTTTTTATCAATCTTTTTACTTACCAATAAATAAATACTATAACTTCCTGCAAGTAAAATACCAATAAAAGCAGCAAGTAAACTATACTTCCATCCTAAAGCTATTCCTGAGACAAACATTAATTTAATATCTCCACCACCAAAAGATTCAGCAATTAAAACATTTAATAAAATCATTGGTACAGAAATACAAAACATACCCATAATACTTTCTAACAAAGACATATGTCTTACATACATTAAAACAATAGAAACAATGAACATGGCTATATTTAAACCATCAGGAATAATCATTGTATCAAAATCAATCATTGTAATCGCAAGTAAAATCATCGCAATCACAAACATTAAAATCGTTTCAATACTAAAACCAAAACGATAAAAACAAAACATACCAATCAATCCACCAAAAATTTCAATCAAAAAACCTCTAATAGGAATCGAAGTATGACAATAACGACACTTACCCCTTAAAAAAATATAACTTACAATAGGAATCAAATCATACCATTTTAAAGTCTCACCACAATGATCACAATGACTCCTTCCCTTTACAAAACTCTCATTTCTAGGAACACGATCGATCACAACATTCATAAAACTTGCTACACACATTCCTATTAAAAACATATATACATAAATCAAAATAATTATTGAATCCATAAAAACCTCATCTAATCAAAATTATGATTACTATCAGTACTTACAATCTTTACATCCTTATTCTTTGTTAATGTAGCTTCAATATGATGATCATCATCACTAATCCAATACATTGTATAAGTATTACCATTTCTTTCTACATCAACATCATCTAACTCTGTCTTTTTCGCAATAATGCCTTTCAATTGATTATTATCTGCAGTAGCAATTGTATTACCACTCAATATATCTTTAATATAATTATCTATATCATATTCACTAGGATCATCTGTTGCCTTATACTTAGCCACTTCTTTTTCAACAACCGTATAAATAGAATGCGCTTCTTGAATATAGCGAGACTCTTTAGCTTCATTTACATAACCAATTACAGAAGGTACAGAAATCGCAGCTAAAATAGCTAAGATTACTAATACAACAATAATCTCTACCAACGTAAAACCTTTCTTATTTTTCATCTTCCTCACCCTAATTAACACTTACTGTTATATCTTTATTTCTTTTAATTACAGAATAAACATTCTTTCCATCATCACTTGTAAAATTAACATAGTACTCTGCATTATCTTTTCCAATATGACTACAAGTACCAAACGTCACTTTTTGAATAGCAGTTTTTTTGGTTATTGTTTCTGTTAATTCTTTTTTATACTCAGTATTATTATTATAAGTATCATCATTTAATTCATTGCCTAAAGCTTTATACCTTGCTTCCTCTGTTTGAATAACTGTATAAATAGAATGAGCTTCTTCAATATAGCGTGTCTTTTTAGATTCATCTACATATCCAAGAACAGCAGGTACAGCAATAGCAGCTAAAATAGCTAAAATCACTAACACAACAATAATTTCTACCAACGTAAAACCCTTGTTATTCTTCAATCTTTCCTTCATATGCCCATTCCCCTTTTTTGGCTATATTATAACACATATATATAAAATTTCTAATAATCCAACATTTTTCTCTTAATTATTACATAAAAAAACCATTCTTATAAGGAATGGTCATAAACTTCTTAGAATAAAATTATAATAATTTAAATTATTTAATTGATGTAATCTTAACTTGTTTATTCTTATAAAGTTCTGCTTGTATTTTTTTACCATCATCACTTGTCCAATGTAAAAGATAAACATAACCATCTTTAGATTCATTAGAATATATCCAGTCCATACTTTTAATACCTACTTTATTAGAAATAATATTTTCACCATCTGGATTATCAGCTGTATTATTACGTAGTTTCTTATAGATATCTTCCATATTATGGTATGAATCACCTTTATCTGTGTAATCTATTTCATTTTCTAATCTAGCTTCTTCTACCTGAATAACAGTGTAAATAGCTTTAGCTTCTGCAATATATTTTTCTTTTTTAGCTTCTTCGACATATCCTAAAACAGAAGGAACAGCAATTGCTGCAAGTATTGCAAGAATAACTAATACAACAATAATTTCTACTAATGTAAATCCTTTTTTATTAAATCTTTTAATCATTTAAATCACCTCGAATACATATAGAAATACCACTACTTTTTTGGGTATATTAAATTATCCGGTGCTTAGAGGTTCACTTTAAATTATTAGGCGGAGTACCCTCTAAATTCTCGCGGGGATGTGAATCATCCCCTTTTTTGATACAATTTTACTGTCTGGTCCTGATTAAATTATTATTATGAACAACGAATTATTAAAACTATTTGATATCAAGGATGATGTTGTTGAAACATTTACTGTAGATCATAAAGAATCTAATTATGAAATCGATATTAGATTCAAGCCATCTAGATTTTCATGTCCTACATGTGGCAGCACTCATTTCATTAGTAAAGGCAATAAGAAAAGATCTCTTGTATCTGTACCTGTTAATGATAAACCTGTAAAGATGATTACTTATGTTAAAAGGTATAAATGCATTGACTGTAATGCTTCTTTTTCTGATGTAAATCCTATTGCTTATGGTGATTGGTCTTTTACTAGAACAGCTATCTTTTCTATTCTAAACAGGTTAAAACCTTATAATGCTACTTATGCTTCCATTGCTAGAATGTTTGGTGTTTCTTCTACCAGAATCATGGAAATATTTGATACTTTTGTCAGAATTAAAAGACATAGCCTTCCTAGAGTTCTATTGATTGATGAATTTCATTTCTCTAGAAACTCCAAATATAAATATCCTGCTATCCTTATGAACTTTGAAAACAATTTGATTATTGATATCGTTGAATCCAGAACACATGATATCATGTCCGACTATCTATTTAAGATTGATTTGGACGAAAGAAAAAAGGTCGAATACATATGCACTGATATGAGCTTTATATTCAAACCCTTACTAAAGACATATTTTCCAAATTCGACCTTGCTTGTTGACCATTTTCACGTTACCAGACTAATAAATGATCAACTCAATCATACTCGAAAAAGAATTATGCGTAAATATGCTAAAAATAAAAAATCCAGAGAATACAGATTATTGAAACATCGTTACAAGATACTGTTAAAATCCAAAAATAACATAGACAATGAAACGTTCAAGTATGATAAGATAATGGAATGTCATGTAACTGAAAACATGATACTTGAAACTTTACTAAGCTTTGATGGTGAACTTAGACAGGCCTATAATGCCAAAGAAGAATATTTGATATTCGATCAAGTTTCAAAAGAAGAAGTCAATAATTCTAATAAAAGAAAGGAACTCAATGCAGTAATTAAAAAATTCAAACATACACATGTGGAAGAAAGTATAAGTGTTGCGGTGACGCTTGAACATTGGAAAGAAGAAATACTCAACTCTTTTACATGGATAAATGACAGACGTATATCTAATGGACCATGTGAAGGTAAAAACAATTATGTAAAGAAGATCTTATCCAATGCAAATGGTATGTCCAATTTTCAACGTGCAAGAAACAGAATCCTATATTCTCAAAATAAATATGAAACTTACACAATGAATGAACATACAGACAGAATAAAACGTATAGGAAATCCTAGAGGAACCTACAAAAAATAAAATAAAAATAGAAAACAAATAAAAGGAGGAACACCAGGACCAGACATCATCCTAATTTTCCTCTTAAAAAAGCACTGAATATTTTAGAGGGGATACTGATTTCACATCAATATCCCCCTTAATAATTTAGAGCGAATTTCGCTAAAGCACTCGATTATTTAGAGCGCCCTTTTTTGGTAGTGGTATCATTTTATTTTTCTATTATTTACTCTTAGAAATAATTTTTACATCTTTATTTTTAGTTAAATGAGCATTAATTGTTTTTCCGTCATCACTTTTCCATGTAAGATTATAATATTTATTTGAATCAGTAGGAGCAGTAATTTCTGTTACTTGTAATCCTGTCATATCAAACGCTTTTTTACAAATACCATCTCCTGTATATTTTGTAGCATCAGCATTAGCAGTACCTGAACCATAAGTAGATGTTGCTTCTTCTAAAGCTTTTGATTTAGCTTCTTCAGTTTGGATTACTACATAGATTGATCTAGCTTCTTGAATGTATCTTTCATCTTTAGCTTCGTTTACATATCCTAATACTGATGGTACAGCAATTGCAGCTAAGATAGCTAAGATTACTAATACTACGATGATTTCAACTAATGTGAAACCTTTTTTGTTAGATTTTTTTTGTAATTTCTTTAATAATTCTTTCATCATTTCTTTTTTTTCTCCCTCTTTGATATGATATTTTAAAGAAATCCTATGACAGTTAAAAACCACCTATTATTTTGGTGGTTGCTATAACTTATAGACATACGAAAATATATCTTGATAGGTTAGGGCAACCGGCGATCATAGCACTTACGTACTTTAGACCCTAGGGCTTTGCGTCACTGTTTTTCAACAGCTTTGCCTTTTTCTTTTCTTTACAAATACATAATATTATTTTTAAAGGGAATTTGCAACAAATTCCCCTTAAATTCGACCTTTTTTCACATATTTTTATAATTGAACAATCAATTCTATTATTTTTTGATAGTTATCTTTAACTATTTGTAGAAGTTTACCTGCTTCTTCAAGTTCTTCATCATTTAAATTTTCTTTTTCTCTTAAACATTCTGTTAAATTACAACTTGCTTGATATAAATCATCAAATCCCAAATTAACACTTATTCCTTTCAAGGTATGAATAAAACGGAAGGCTTCTTTATAATCAACTTTATTAAAAGCATCAATAAGATTATCAAATGTTTCATCATCTTTAAATTTCAATACAAATTTTCTAATAAATTCTTCATTAAATAATCTTCTTTTAACATCTTCAAAGTTCCCACCAACTTGTTTGTAAAATTCTTCTAACTCCATAAACAACTCTCCTATAATATTTCTATGTCTCCTAATATCCCTAAAACTTCTTCACCATCATAAATAACTTGTACAGTTATTTTAACATCTTTAATTGTATTATTGATTTTAAGTTTTGTATTCATCGAAAACTTATCTTTTTCTTTTTCTAAATCAATAGCTTGTTGTATGAATACATTAAAATCATTATTAATAAATAGTTTTGTAACTTTTTCATTACTTAATGGATCTATAATTTTAGGTTCTATATTTAATAATAATGCATCTTTTTTAGATAATGTAAGTAATGGTGGTACAACTGAATATTCAAATTGAATATTATTAGATAATTCACTGTAAAATTTATATTTTGATTTTTCAAAATATAAATCTTGATAAAGTAAATTAGATAAATTAAGACCTTCATCTTTTAAATGTTCTTGTGTACGTTCTTCAAAATATTCATTATCTTCATAAAATTCATTAATTTTTAAATCATTTTGAATGTATGATTCAATATCCATTAAACATTCTATAAGTAAAGGATTAAAAACACCACATTTGCCTTTTTGAATCATTTTTAAAGCTTCTTCATGACTATAAGCCTCTTTATAAACACGTTTACTTGTTAAAGCATCATATGCATCAACAATTGAAACAACTTGTGCCGCAATAGGAATTTCTTCTCCTTTTAAACCATCTGGATAACCATTTCCATCATATCTTTCATGATGCCATCGACATATTTGATAACCATATTTTACAATTGGTTCATCATTATAAAATGGTAAACTATTTAACATCTTTGCACCGATGATAACATGTGATTTCATGACTTCCATCTCTTCTTTAGTAAGGGATGATGGTTTATTTAAGATTTCTTCTGGAATAGCAATCTTTCCTATATCATGTAAAGAAGAAGCCACTTCAATTGAAATCATATCATCTAAAGTTAAGGAATATTGATTTGTTTTCTTAACTAAAATATTTAATAACAATTTTGTAAGTTTTTTAATGTGTAATACATGTAAACCACTTTCACCATTACGAGATTCAACGATATGACTTAAGATCATAATCATCATATCGTTATTTTTATATTTTTCATAGATTTGTTTATTAATGATGGTTGTAAGTTTTTTTTGTCTTTTATAATGAGAAATAATATTATTTATTTTTTTTAAGACAACAGCAGATGAAAACGGTCTTGTAATATAACCTGATACACCTAATTCATAGGCTTTTTCAATACTTTTATCATCTTTATCGATAGAAATAATCATCACTGGCACTTCTTCTATCAAATGATTTTTGTTCATATACTTTAAAACTTCAAAGCCATCCATTTCAGGCATGACAAGATCTAATAAAACAAGTGCAACACTTTTGCTATCAGATTTTAAATATTCTAAAGCTTCATAGCCATCTTTTGCTTCTATAACTGTATATTGATTTAATATTTCAGAGAGTATCTCTCGATTAGACTTTGCATCATCAACAATCAGTATTTTCCCATTTTTATCCATCCTAATCACCCTCATTACGCCTTATTAATTTCAAATAAATATCTTTTCTAGATAAAATAGTATATCTTCTTTTAAGCTTATTATACCATTTTAATCCCTTTTGATTTTGATACAATAAAACAATAAAATGAATAATGATATTTAGTTCAAATTCTTCTAACTCTATTTCACCATAAAAACTCTTTTCAAACAACCTACAAACTCTTAAAAAATCACCTTGATGAATCAAATCCATCTTTTCTAAAGTCTCATCCACTTCTATAGAATCTAACCCCAATTGATAATCTATACCATAAGATTTCAAATACATTTCCATTAAACTATATAAATATTTTGTTTTATTTTTAGAAGAAGCATGATGATAAATATATTTAACACCTATATTTAAAATCAATCTTAATAATTCTAATAAAATCCATATAATAAAGATAACTACACAAACAATCGTTAATACCCCTAAAGACATCATACCTAAATTTCCAACATGATCAATTAAATCATTAATCATGCCACCATTTTGACCATCATCAACAGATTGAGAATCTTGATGTCCTTTTTCAATATTTGTATCACTTTGTTCTCCTTGAGGAGTTGCGACCATATTCATTAAAGTATACACATCATAATAATAACCAGGTGTAACATCAATTGGTAACCATCCCATACCATCAAAATATACTTCTACCCAAGCATGTCCATCTTTTGAGGTTAAAATTGCATTTCCCTCATCATCAATTGCATCACTTTTTAAATAATAACCTTCTACATATCTAGCTGGTATATCGTAATATCTAAAAGCTTCAACTGCTACTGTCGAAAATAATACATCATTACCTGCTGTTTTTTGATTTAAGAAATCCTCTAAACTATCTTTATCACTTATTTGATCATTATATTTTAAATAACTTGTCATTGTATCTCTAATATGTTGACAAACAGAATAAATACCTGTGTTTTCAAAATCATCTTGATCAAATAATTGAGAAATTGTTTTTTCTAATCCTTTATCTACCGTTTGATAATTTTCATAAACAAATGATCTATAGATAGATTCAGTATCTAAATATTCTTTTTGTGAAGCATTTGGATTATTTAACCAATCACTTCCAACCATTAATTCACTTGGTGAAGTAGAGGAAGTTTCTTGATAGCTATAGCTTTTACTTCCAAATAAGGCTATTGATTGTAAATTTAAATCTTTTTGAATATTTGATGATGTAACATCACTTTGATTAATTGAATAAGGTGTATATAAGTATTTTTTATTTGCTGCTACGTTATTAATGGTTACATTTTGTTTTTGATCATCATTCTTTGATAGTTTTTGATAAAGGTTATATTGATATGTTGAAGAAAATTTCTTCTTTTTCAACCATTTCAACATACCTTCATGTTCACCATTATAACTTGCTTTTGTCAAATCTTGCCATTGATTATTTTCTAATGTACTTCCTACAAATCCTTTTAAATAAAGGTTTTTTCTTTGTGAAACTGTTATTTCTAATCTCTCTTGATTATTTTCATGAATCCTAGAAGCCTTATTTAAATCACCTTGAGGTAAATTATCTTTACCATAACGAAGATCATCTACTTGTTGTAAAACATCTTCTTTAATTTGTTCAATTGTTAAATTATCTTGGTAACTTGGTATCGCAAGAGAAACAAAGATAATACAAAGAATAATAAACCATTGAATTGTTTTTGTATTAATTACTTTATTTTGATGATACATCCATACCATTAAAGCATTAATACTAAACAACGCTCCTCCTACAAAAGAAAAACAATCGATCCATAATGTAAAAGAAAATAAAACAAAGAAAAGAATAGATAACACAGTATACTTTTCTTTCTTTATAGATTGATAAATATAATACGTCATCCAAATAACAATTACTAAACTCATTGCTTGTATATGTGATGATGTAATAGAAGCAGCCATCATCATATTTCTAGCATCTTCAAATTTTGTATTATAACATTCAATAATATAATTCATTATTCCAAAGAATCCATAATAAAAACTTTGAAATGAATAAATAATTCCAATCATTATTGTCATCATGATTGGTAAAATAATTGTTTTTATTTTTTTATACGATAACAAAGATAAAGCTAGTAATAAAACAATACTCACAATTATTTCTAATAACCAAGAACTTATTACTACATTATGATAAAAACATAGAAAACTGATACCACTCATTAAAGAATAAAAGAAGGTCACAATGAAAGAAATAATTCTATTTTTTTTATTTTTTTCCATATTTGACCTCCTTATATTTCAAAATGATACATATTTTGATCAATTGAATCTAATGGTAATTCATATAACTGATTTTGAAAATGTTTGATTGTTTGTACATTTTGAATATCATTTTTAATCGTAATTGCACTAATACTCAAAAAATCATTTAATCTAGATAACTCTTCATTAAAATCTCCAGCAGTTACATAAATCATCTTTGTAAAATATAAATCTAAATGCTCACTCGCAAACAAATGAAGTGCATCTCCACCTTGACTTGTAATACCTTTAGAAATCCAATTTTCCATACCTTGATAATAATCTTGAAGACTATTCATTTCTAACCAATAAAAACTTCCTTGATCATATAAAGCAACATAATGCCCTATATTTTTCAATAATAACTTTTCAGACATACTCATCGCAAAAGCTAACGATTTAGATAAAACATGTTTATCAATTTCACTCATTTGATCTTTTAAACCAATATCTACAAGTAAAACAGTTTCAAAACTACTATTATGAGAACCTTCCTTTAATAAAACTTGTCCTGTTTTAGCAGAAAGTTTCCAATGAACATGACGAATATCATCTCCAGGATAATATGTCTTTAAATCATAAATTTCAGACATATCAGGACCTTTTTTATATTGGTACTGTAAAACACCATTTTCATAAGGTTTAGAAAGTTCATTATATAATAATTCTATATTTACTTTCCCTGGATAAACCACAAGATGATGTTTTTGAGTTTGTGAAATAGGAACTCTACAAAACCCAAAAACATCATATAAATAAACTTTTTCATATGAAATCATGACATTCCCACAATAAGTCGCAGTATATTCTTGATTCTTTCGGGCTGTTTTTATTCCTAATGGAATAAAAATATTTCTTTTAAGTTCATTTTTTAAAGTCATGTTTTTATAAACAAAAACATAATCTATTCTTCCAGAAACAAGTAGTCTATAACGACTCTTTACTTCTGTTGTAAATGATAGAGACTGACCTACTTTTCCTTGCTTTGGACCTTGGATATCCATTTGAATATATCTTAATTCCAGTTTCAATAAAGTAATTAAAATAAATGGAAAAACAATACCAATGATCCAAATAATTAAGAAGTAGAAATATGTAGAATAAATATAGGCAACAAGTACCAAGAAATTAATTATTCCATACGACAAATATTTATTCTTCATCTTAATCAGCCAAAGGAGGTTTAACTTCTTTTAAAATTTCATTTAAAATATCTCTAGCATCTAAACCTTCTACCCTTGCTTGTGGACGTAATATCATACGATGTGCACATACATCTAAAAAGACATATTGAACATCTTCTGGAATAACATAAATACGATCTTCTAAAACAGCATGTGCTTTAGCCATTTGTACAAGTGCTAATACTCCTCGAGGAGAAACACCTAACTCTACTAAAGGTATTTCTCTTGTTTTTTCACATAATAAGACAATATATTTTAAAACATCATCACTGATACGTACAGAAGATAAATAGTTTTGTACTTCAATCACATTTTCTTTTGAAGCAACTTCTTCAATTCTTTCAATTGGATTATCGTAGCGACGTGATTTAATAATTTCTATTTGTTTTTCTAAATTAGGATAACCAATAGATAAACAAATCATAAATCTGTCCAATTGTGATTCTGGTAAAGGTTGAGTACCAGCAGAACCCATTGGGTTTTGTGTTGCTATCGTAATAAAAGGATGTGGTAAATCATAAGTAACACCATCAACTGTTACATTATGTTCTTCCATTGCTTCTAGTAAAGCAGCTTGTGTTTTAGGCGATGTACGGTTAATTTCATCAGCTAAAAGTAAGTTACTAAATACAGCCCCTGGTCTAAATTCAAATTTTTGTGTTTCATTATTTAACATTGTAAAACCAACAATATCTGATGGTAATGTATCTGTTGTAAACTGAATTCTTTTATAATCTAATCCTAAAGCTTTAGAAAAAGCTAACGCTAATGTTGTTTTACCTGTTCCAGGCGCATCATTTAACAAAATATGTCCTCCTGCATAAATTGTCATTAAAACCTTTTTAATTATTTCATCTTTACCAATAAAGACTTTTGAGACTTCATCAATAATATGTTGTGATTGTTCAATTATCATTTTCATCTACCTCATTTTCTAAAGCTTCTTGTTTATTTTCATCTTGTTGATCATTTTGATCTTCTTCATCATTGACTTCTTGTTGGTTATCTTCTGGTGCTTTTTCAACATCAGGAACAATTTCTTGGTTGTTATCTGGTTGAGTACTTGTTTCTGGTAAAGTATATCCTAATAAACCAGCAATTTTCTTTACTGATTGATTAAGCTTTTCTTCGTTAACACTTGGAGCATTATCTTCACAAGCTATGAAACGATACTTCCAAGCATCTATGTATTTTTGTTCTAAACCTTTAGCTGCACCACTTAAAGTAATATGGAAATCTTCACTAGCCATGTCACCAAAAGTATATTCAGTAAATTCATTATAGAATAATTCAATTGGTGTTGCATTTTGGAAAACAATTTCACTTAAACTTTCATCCCCACCAAAAGTATTTGTCCATAAACGTGCTGGATAATCTTTATCATTTCCATAAGTTTTTGGAAAAATAACTTTTGAAATATTTGATCCATAAAATGCAACTTGCCCAATTGGTCCTAAACCATCAGGTAAAACAAGTTCACCTGTTAAATTCGTTCCATAGAAGGCATAATCATCAATCCAATACATATCATCTGTCATATTAAATTGAACGGAAGTAATTGGCACATCTTCAAAAGCACTTGTACAAATTTCAAATGTACCTTCTTTAGTAGCCACATCCCCTTGAACATCTGTTGTGGCATTGATTAAATAAAATTCATCTTCTACTGTAACAGTGTTTCCATTTTGATCTGTTCCTCGAGCATATCCATAAAGAATTTCTCCACCATAAGATTCATCTATAAAATAAGCACCACTATATGTATTACCACCATTATAGCCTTCTCCATCAAACGGGATATATATTTGTTTTGTTACTGAAGGCAAATAATCATTTTCAAAAATAGCTTTTTTAGCATTAAATGCCATATAACGTAAATCAAATAACCAACTATCTGTAATTTCTAAAGCATTTTCTTGAATAGTGATGCTATCTGTATTTTCAGAGAAAATACTTTCTAACGCCTCACAGCCATAAAAAGCATAGCTATCAATTTGATTAATATGTTTAGATAACTTGACATGTTTTAAATTTTTACATTCAGAAAAAGCATGTTGTCCTATTTCTGTAATTGTAACCCCTGGAATACTATTTTCGTCAAATTGTATTAAATTAGTAGGTGCATTTAATAAAATCGTCGCATGTGATCTATCACGATAATACATTTCTAGATATTCAAAACCATTCTTTGTTTGAAAACTTGAATCTGTTTCACTAAGTAGTGCAAATGAAGCTTGATCTATTTCATTCTTCCATTTATCATCATATAATTCATAATAATTTATTGACACATTAATTGCTTTTAATGAATCCGCTTGGCTAAATGTATCACTATTTGTACCTGGAATATCTTTCGTTAAAAAATTAACTTCTTCAACATGGCTATCTTTAAAAATTTGATGTCCTAATTCAACATCACCATGAGTAAAGATAATACATATAATTTTATCATTACCACTAAAAGCATAATCATCTATTTTTTCTACTGTTTCAGGAATAACAATTGTTCCTGCGGCACTATCCATTGTACTCACTAATTCTCTTTCATCATTTAAGAAAACCAAATTATTATTCACCGTATAATCATACGATTCTCCATTTTCATTAATTAAATTTGTTACAAATCTTCTATAACTTTTCTTAAAATAATCCAAATAATATTCATCAGGGACATGAATAATTGTATCTGTTTGAATATTCTTAAATGAACTTTGATCAACCATACATGGACCATCAAAATAAACATCTGATACAAACCAGGAAACAATACCTTTAATTGCTGTAACTCCTTTAGGAATATAAATTGCATCCGCTATCGGTGTTTGATAAACAATTGTTTGATCTTTATTCATTAACAAGCCATCTTCATTAGAACTATATTTTGTATTATTTTCATCAACAATATACTTACCATAAAGTTGTAAACCACTCCATCCAAAATGGGCACTTTCAATAGAAGCAGGTATATAAAAATCGCCATAGAAATTTTGCCAACCTGCATAATTCATTTCTATACTGTTTACTTCTTCAGGTACATGAATATCCGCAAATTCATCACCACTATAACCTGTAAATGCATAATTATAAATTGTATATAAATCTTCCGCAAATACATATTCACTTTGTAATTGAACTTCATACCCTTCAGGTAAATCCTTCATTTCTAACGGAATAAGTGAAATTCTTCCTTTTTTATGAGCTATATATGCTGTTTGTGAATCAATATCGCTACCATCTTCATTTTTCCAACCCATAAATATTTGTGTTTGTGTTTGATAAGTTGGTACGATCAAATTATAGTATTTTCGTAAATCTTCTGTTTCCTCTTTTTTTAAGTAGAAATAACCTGTTTCTTGTTGATTGTAATCTTGTAATGAAATACGTGTTTGATATTCGACCTTAAATGTCACTTCATATTCTTGCCAAGGACTTGAAGCATTCATTCTAAAATAAAACTTTACTGTAAAATCTTCCGTTGCATATTGAGGATAAGATCCTATTTTAAAATTATCATTGTAATCTTCTATTCGATAAAGTTTAGGCAACTTACCTTCTTCATTTTCAGCAATTATTACTACCATATTACATAATAATTTCCAAGGAGTAATGACACAACCTTCATATAATTGATCAACACTTTCTTTAGATAAAAATTCTGTACTTAAAAATTGAATTGTATAACTAGCACCTTCTTTTTGAAGAATACCATCATTTGTAAATGTTGATGCGTCTCCATAAATTAAATCATTAGACATATCTGGTAATCTAGCTATCGGATCAGGATCAACTATTGGTGTTTTATTATCATGATTGGTATTTTTATCTACTACTTCATTTGAAATACCTTTTCCTGTATTATTTATTGGTATCTTTTGTCCAGGAATAACAACTGTAACATTACCGTCACCTGTTCCATTTGGATTAACACCTATAGTATTATTTCCATTAACACCTAATCCTATTTGTCCATATATCTTTGTTGGATCTACTCTTCCTTGATTTTTAAAGAGATAGGGTGAATTGTTTAAATTTGTTTGTGATATTTTATCTAATGATTGTTGATTTTCTTTTAAATACTGACTTTCATCTGGTTCTTGATGAGTATGAGTTTGTTGGTCTTGATTTGAAAAAATGACTTGATTATTTTTGAGTTCTAATGCTTTTGATCGCGGTGAAAAGATAGAACTGTTTTGAGAAAGTTGATAAGCAGAAATCGCACATGAAAATGATACTACTGTGACTACTGCTACTTTTCCTAAATAAGGAATTGATAATTTATATGTTTTTTTCATCTATGTCTCTCCTTGAAAAGAATTGACCCAATTCTTTTTCCATTTCATCAAAATCAATCGGTTTAGAAAAATGTCCATTCATTCCCGTTTTCTTTGAATATCTTTTATTTTCAACATAAGCATCCGCTGACAAAGCAAAGATAGGAATTGATTGACTATCTTCTCTATTTAAACTTCTAATTGCTTGTGTTGCTTCATAACCATTCATTTCAGGCATTTGAATATCCATTAAAATCAAATCATAATAATGTTCAGCATGCTTTTTAAAAGTCTCTACTGCAACTTGTCCATTTTCTACACGTTCAACAAAAGCCCCTTTAGCATTTAAAACACTTAAACAAATTTCAGCATTAATATCATTATCTTCCGCAAGTAAAATACGTTTTTGATCAAAACTAAATTCTTCTACAACAACTTCTTTTTTATCTTCATATTGTTGATTAGTAGAAATTGGTAAATTTAAAAAGACAGTAAAATCACTCCCCTTTCCTTCTAAACTATCAACAACAATTTCACCACCCATCAACTTAACAAGTTGATCTGTAATAGCCATGCCTAATCCACTACCACCATATTTTTTAGAAATCTCTACACCTTCTTGTTCAAAAGGTCTAAAAATATGACTTAAGAATTCTCTAGACATTCCTTTACCAGTATCATGTACACGCATCATAATATTAGCCACTTGATCTTCTTTATACATTTGTCTAAATGTCACTTTAATTTCACCTTTTTCAGTAAACTTACTAGCATTAGACAATAAATTAACAAGAATTTGCATAATACGTAATTCATCCCCCATAAAATATTTAACATCAAAATCAAAATGTTCTATTTTAAACATTACATCTTTTTTCTCAATTGGTTCTTTGAAAATATTATTTAATTGAGGTTCTAAATGATAAATATTAAATGGTTTATTTTCTAATTCTAATTTTCCAGCTTCCATTCTAGACATATCTAATACTTCATTAACTAAGGAAAGAAGGTATTGAGAAATATCTTGAGCTTGTTGTAAATAATAATCTTCTTGTTTAGTATCTTGTGTATTTCTAGCTAATGTCAACATTCCAATAATACCATTCATTGGTGTTCTTATCTCATGAGACATTCTTGATAAAAAAGATGCTTTATATTCACTTTCATTTTTTGTAGTTTCTATTTGTTTTAAATAATCTTTTTCTTTTAAAACATCTTCACTATGATCATAGAAAGCAAATAAATGATATTTACCATTTTCTATCGCACTTACTGTAAGTACAAACCATTGATCTACATCTTTCATTTTAAAAGAATATTTAAAAGAATTTTCTTGATTCCATGATTGATATTTTTTCATAAAATCACGATAAACACTTTCCTCCACCATTTCTTTTAAAACCATAAAATCTACAACTATACGTTCTTTAGCTATATGAAATACTTCTTGAAAGCGTGAAGAAATAAATAAAACTTTAAAATCTTTAGTTCTAACTAAAACATAAAGTTGACTTTGATCTTCATCAAATATTTGATTAGTTAAATCACTTTTATTAAAATGAGAGTTTTTATATTTTTTATAAAAGAATGAAATTATATTTAATACAATAATGATACAAAAAATCACTAAAATATCTAATAAAATTGTTTGACTATTCTCTCCTGCAGCCATAATAATCTTTTTCATACAAAACCCTCCCATTTGCCTAATTATCCATTTTCTATTATAGAACCAATCTAACAGTTATGCAAATTTTCATTTTCTGTTCATAAATTATAGTTATAATAAATAAGAGGTGATTTTATGAATGTAAATCAAAAAGAGATTAAAAAATATATGTATTTAATAAGTTTTGCTGGTGTTGTACTAGCAATTATTTTAAATTTATCACAAGTATTTCATTTTATTCAAACTATATGGAAACTTATTGTTCCTTTTTTAGTAGGATTTTGTATTGCTTTTGTATTAAATATTATTACTAAACAATTAGAAAATACACTTTTAAAGAATAGTAAGAATAAAAGAATGTTTTCTTTTATTATTACATTAATACTATTATTTGCTTTTATTATTCTTATTTGTTTTATTGTTGGTCCTGAACTTGTTCATTCTATTAAAGAAATTATTAGATTAGCACCTAATGCTTATGATCAATTTATCCAAACATTAAAAGATAATAGAAATATAATGAATGGTAGTTTTAAAAATATGATTGATTCTATTATTTCTTTAGATATAGATTTATCTTCTTTATATAAAACTATTGTAAATAATTGGCAAACACTTTTTCATTCAGGATTTTCTATTTTATCTAATACATTAAGTAGTTTATATACCTTTTTTATTGGTCTTGTTTTTTCAATCTACCTTCTTTTTTCAAAAGAAACATTATCTAAACAAATAAAAACAACATCCCAAGTATTAATTGGTCAAGAAAAAACACAAAAAATATGTAATATCATACAATTATCTAGTCATACTTTTTCTAATTTTATTACTTGTCAATGTTTAGAAGCTTGTATACTTGGTAGTATGTTTGTTATTTCAATGTCAATTTTACAAATGCCTTATGCCTTGTTAATGGGAGTTGTCATTGCTGTTACTGCATTAATTCCTGTTTTTGGTGCTTTTATTGGTTGTTTTGTAGGAATTATTATGATTGGTATAGTTAATCCTCTGCAAGCTTTAGAATTTATTGTTTTATTTCTTGTTTTACAACAAATAGAAGGAAATTTAATTTATCCTCATGTAGTTGGTAATTCAGTTGGTCTTCCTTCTATATGGGTATTTGTCGCTGTTATTATTGGTGGTAATCTTATGGGTATATTAGGAATGTTCTTATTTATTCCACTTACATCTATTCTTTATACTTTATTTAAAGAATATATTAAAGCAAAAGGAGATAATCGTTCTTGATTATCTCCTTATTTTATATCTTCTACAATTTTATTAACAATATCATCTAATGTCCCATCGTTATCAACATGATAATGACAACTATCTAAATAAAGATCATGTCTTTCATCATAGAGTTGATAAAGTTTTTGAGGGCCATCTTTTAATAAAGGTCGATGTGCTGTTTCAACATCACTTACTATATTATCTAAAGGTCGATCAATATAGAAAACAGTACCCGCTTGTTTTAAAATATCACGATTTTCTTTTCTTTTAACAACGCCACCACCAGTAGAGATAATATAACCATCAAGTTGAGCCATATCTAAACAAGCTTCACTTTCACGATCTCTAAAATAATCTTCAGAAATATCAAACATTTCTGGAATAGTCAATTGATATTTCTTTTCAAGATATTCATCCATATCGATTACTGGCATATTCAGTTTTTCTGATAATAATTTGGAGATGGTTGTTTTACCACACCCCATGATTCCCACTAATATAATATTTTTCATTCTTACGCCCTTTTATAATTTCCCAATACTTTTAATGTTGTACTATTAGCTTTCATTTTATTGATTGCTCTTTGTATTCTTTCTTCATGCATATTTCCTTCAAAATCAATATAGAAGTAATATTGCCAAAATTGTGTTTCAATTGGTCTTGATTCAATACGATCCATATTAATTTGACTTTGTTTAATTGTTTGTAACATGTTATCTAAAGCTCCAACTTGATGTGGTAATGTAAAGATAACAGAAACTTTATCACTTTCTTTTGGACAAATAAGTTCTTTTGAAATCACCATAAAACGTGTTCTATTGTTTTTCTTATTTTGTACATTTTCTTTTAACATTTCTAAACCATAAAGTTTACATGCAAGTGGTGATGCAATGGCTGCTTTAGTTGGATCTTTTGAATCCATTACATATTTAGCAGCCATGGCTGTATCTTGAAATGGTCTTTGTTCAATATAACGATGTTGATATAAGAACTCACTAGATTGTGCTAATCCTTGAGGATGTGAGTAAACTTGTCTGATATCTTCAATCTTTGTCCCTGGAAGTGCCATTAAACATTGACTGACATTAACTGCAGTTTCTCCTACAATATAAAAACCATATTTTCTAATTAAATCATAGTTATCATTAATAGATCCTGTTAAGCTATTTTCAATAGGTAAAACCCCATAATCAATTTCACCATTTTCTAATGCTACATAAACATCTTCAAAGTCTTTATAACCAATATTTCTTGTCCCTTCACCAAAGAAGTTTTCTACAGCACTTTGAGAAAATGCTCCAGCAATTCCTTGATATCCAACAAGGGGATCTTTTTTAAATTCAGTTTTAATATTTTTATCTAATTCAAGAGGTAATAAATCTGATTGATAAGATTTAGAAACAGTCATCATTTCTTGAATAAAACATCTTGCATATTCTTTAAGATTTTCATTTTCTAAACGATTTAAATTCTTTTCAATAACTTCTCTTTCTCTTTCAGGTTGAAAGATTTCTAAATGATTCGCTATTTTATATTCAACAACACTTTTTGAAAGAGACATTCTTTTTTCAAAAAGTTCCATTAATTGTTGATCTATTTCATCTATTTCAATTCTGCATTGTTTTAAATCTTTCATACTTATTCCCCCATCATATCAAGTATTCCTAAAGCCATCATCGCTTCAACAACAACAACTGCTCTTTGAACAATACAAGGATCATGTCTTCCTTTTATTTCTAATTCAACATTTTCTTTAGTTTCAACATTAATTGTTTTTTGTTTTTTAGCAATCGAAGGTGTAGGTTTAAAAGTCACTGTACAACTCACAGGCATTCCATTGGTAATTCCCCCTGTAATACCCCCATTATGATTAGATGATGTTTTTACATCCCCATTTTCATCATAATAATAACAATCATTTGCTTCACTACCAAGCATTTGATCAATCATTTCACCATCTCCAAAAGAAACACTTTTAACAGCTGGAATAGAAAACATTAAAGATGATAAATGACTTTCTAGTGAATCAAAGAATGGTTCTCCAATACCTGCAGGTACATGAAGTGCTACACATTCCACTTTTCCACCTACACTATCTAAATTTTCTCTTGCTTTTAAAATAGTTGCTTCCATTTTTTCAAAAACATCTTCTTTAATTGTTGGATATTGTTTTTGACTTAAACTTGAAAGTAATGTTTCATCTACATTATATGGAAATCTTTCATCTTTTACATTTCCAATCGATAAAATATGCGCTCCTACAACAATACCTTTTTGTTTTAATATTTGTTTAGCAATATTTCCCGCAAAAACGATTGGGGCTGTAATTCTTCCCGAAAAATGACCACCACCACGGACATCATTAAATCCTTTATATTTAATATAAGCTGGATAATCACTATGTCCTGGTCGCATATTTGTTTTAAGTAAAGAATAATCTTTAGAATGTTGATCACTATTATAGATGACTCCTGTAAGAGGTGCTCCTGTGGTAATACCATCTTGTAACCCTGATAAAATTTCTACTTGATCTGCTTCTTTTCTAGCTGTCGACATTTTGTTTTGTCCTGGTGCTCTTCTTTTCATATCACGCGAAACTTCACCTAAATCAATTTGAATACCGCTAGGAAGATTGCCAATGGTAATACCAATAGCTTTTCCATGGGATTCACCAAAAATTGTCAGTTCTATATTATTTTTATAAGTTGCCCCCATCGATTTTTCCTCCTAACATCTCGAAATCTTCCCAAAAACTTGGATAAGATTTTTTAACACATTCTTTATTATCAATAATGACTGGTTCCTTACACACTGTTGAAGCAATCGCTAGCATCATCGCCATACGATGATCATCATGACTTGATACATTTCCACCAGTTAAAGTTTCTACGCCATCTAATTCCATAGAAGATTCATGTTCAACTGCATGTGCTTTTAGTTTATTCAATTCTTCAACTGTTGCTTGAAGACGATCACATTCTTTAATACGTAAACGTCCAGCATTGATGACTTCACTATGTCCACTTGCCACTGCTAAGGCAAGAGAGACAACTGGAATAACATCAGGGCATTGACTCGCATCCACAATTGTTGCTTTTAAACCATGACTCACCACTTTAATTCCTTCATCATTTTCCACGATTTCACAATTCATTTGTTTTAAAAAATCAATTGTTGCTTTATCACCTTGTAAAGAATCTAAGTTTAAATCTAATAATGTAACATCATTTCCTAAAGCACCCGCTACTAAATAGAACGCAGCTTGAGAAAAATCAGATTCCACACGATAATCTCTTGCCTTATATTCTTGTCTACCTCTTACAATAAATTGTTTATATTCATGATTCACAATTTCAATACCATAAAGTTTTAATACTTGTAATGTTAAATCAATATATCCTTTACTTTCAAGTGGTGTCGTAATTTCAATGATTGAATCAAATGATAATAAAGGTAAAGCAAATAATAAACCGGTAATAAATTGTGATGAAATATTACCTGGAATACGATATAAATCAGGTTTTAATTCACCCACAACATTTAAATCTAAAACATTTTCACGATATAAATAACCAATATTTTGTCTTTCAAAGATTTCATAATAGGTATCTAATGGTCTTTTCCCTAATTGTCCTCTTCCTATAAAACGTACTTTATTTTCTTTAGCAAGAGAAATAGGAACCATGAAGCGAAGCGTTGATCCTGATTCTTCACAATCAATTTGGACTCCTGGCATCGTATTATTTTTAGTAAATGTGTAATTACCATTAATAATAAGATAATCTTCATGTTGTTCAATAATTGTTCCAAGTGCTTCCATCGCACCAATTGTTGCTTTAATATCTTGAGAATATTCTATATGATCAATTCTTGAAATACCTTTAGCAAGACTAGCTGCAATAATCGCACGATGTGCTAATGATTTTGAAGGTGGAACAGATACTTTTCCTTTTAGTTTTGTAGGAATTAACTTAATTTGACTCATTTTATACCCTTTCTTTTTTTAATAAAAATTCTTGATTTGTTTGATAAACATAACTATCTCCTATTTCTTTTAATAAAACAACAGATAATGAATTATTAATATTCTTTTTATCTAAAGAAATAGCTTGAATAAGATTTTTTGTTTCAACTTGACATTCATATGGTAGATTGTATTTTTGTAAGATTTCTTTAATTTGCATGGAAGATTCTGTTTTTGTCAAATCTAAACTTTCAGCAAGTTTTGTAATTTGATACATTCCAATACCTACGGCTTCCCCATGAGAATATTTTTCATAGTGATAATATTGTTCAATGGCATGCGCATAGGTATGACCAAAATTAAGTAATAAACGATCACCAAAATCAAATTGATCTTTTTCAACAACTTCTCTTTTGATGTTGACACAATTATATATGATTTCATCAATAAATTCATAGAGTTCTTCAAAATTTTGATAAGAATTTAATTGATCAAATAATTTTTTATCTTTAATACATCCATATTTAATGACTTCTCCCATGCCATCACTGATAAAATGTGGGTCTAATGTCTTTAATGTACATGGATCAATCAAAACCATGGATGGATGATAGAAAGCTCCTACCAGGTTTTTCCCTTCAGGTAAATCAACCGCTACCTTTCCACCAACAGAACTATCCACTTGTGCAAGTAAAGAAGTAGGAATTTGGACAAGTTTTACCCCTCTTAAATAACTACTTGCGACAAATCCTGCCATATCACCAATCACACCACCACCTAAAGCAATGATTAAATCCGTTCTTGTAAGTTTAAAATCTAAACATGCTTTATAAAGTGTTGGTAACATATCAAAACGTTTTGATTTTTCTCCATGAGGAACAACGACATGATTGACTTTAAAATCTTTTTCAAGATTTAAAGTCAAATCATCGCCATATAAAGGATAAACTTGATCATCGGAAATGATCATAATTTTCTTTCCTTTAAAGATTTCTTTTATTTTTTCATTTGCATGTTTTAAAATATTTTTTTCTATATAAATAGGATAACTATGTTCCTTTAAATTAACGATCATTTCCATTTCAGTCACCTTAAATTTCTTTACCAACAGCATCAGCAATTGGTTTTAATTCTTTCATTAATTGTTCAAATTTAGCTGGTTTTAATGATTGTGGTCCATCACATAATGCTTTTTCTGGATTATTATGCACTTCGATCATTAATCCATCACATCCTGCTGCGA
>OGYX01000110.1_pt1 | contig 53765 bp, 79 predicted proteins | sample 1576601 | NCBI WGS metagenome assembly OGYX01 (sample SAMEA3541561, study PRJEB24748) | human gut metagenome | biome: human gut; feature: human-associated habitat; material: faeces | place: China | collected 2012 | reverse complement strand
AACAGATCGGTGAAGTGTTACGTGTACGTGTTATATGTTAAACAAAACTTAATAATAGGGCATTTTTAGAATGTCCCCGAAAATAGGAAGAAATGCCCGCAACCCCTTGAATTTACTGAGGTTTCGGGCATTTTTATTGATATAAATTGAAGTTGATTATAACCGATAAAAACGTACCGTTAGTGACACGTTAGCGACAAATTATTTGATGTTTGGGTCTTTTGGTCGAGCCGGTATTTTTTCAAGTTCTATTCGTAAGCTTTCAATGCTTCTGTGCATATAAACCTTGTTTGTCACGTCAGTAAACTTATGGCCAAGCATGATTTTCTTCTCTCTCTCTGTTACTTTAAAATCATCACAGAGCATATTAAAGGTATGCCTGCAGTCATGTGGCGTATGTTTTTCAATCCCTAATTTGTCCAAAGTATCATACATATCTTTGCGGAAATATACGGGATGTTCAGGAAGTATGCATCCATATTTTTTGACCATATGATTAACCATTGATATTATTGCTGAATGGATAGGGACGTATCTTTCACGACCCGCTTCGGTTTTCATTCCACCAAAAAAACATTTCCCTTTTATATCTATGTCTAAGTCCAAAAATTCTGAAATCCTAAAACCGGAATAACAATTTATCAAAAGCACTTTTACAATATCATCACTTACATTATCCCATAATATTTTTAAATCATCATAAGTGAACGGAACACCGTGTTCATCATCATCTGGTGTTGCTATTGCGACATAATCAGAGTATTTTTTGTCGCACAGATTATTGGCATCTGCATATTTGTACATTTGATTGAACAATGTCTGTACATGCTCAAGTGATGCGTGTTTTAATCCATTTTCGCTACAGGTATTTAATGTGTCCTGTAATTCGATCGCTGTGATAGAACGGAATGATTTATCATGCAGACTTGAACAATTTTGAAAAGCTGCTTTATATATTTGCTCGGAAGATGAACGTTTTTGCCTTCCGGGATTATATTCTTTTTTGAATTTCCAAAGATAAAATTCTTTAAATATATCCTCAAAAGTTTTCTGGTCCGCAACTTCTCGCTGAGTTTGAGTATATTTACTCAGTATATTCGCTATCTGTCCATTCAAATCTGCACTTCCAGATTCGGTCAATTCCTTTTCTCTACCCGGATAATATTCCCCGTGTTTGTACCAGGTCAGTACAGTAAATCCCTTATACCAGTCATCGACGTAGCAGAGTGCTTTTACAGGTACAGGATTGCCGTTTTCATCAAATTCTTTTGTTGGAGGGTAAACTCCATAAGGGTTTGCTCTGTTTTTACCGGAAAGCCGTTTTATTGAACCGTAGCCGTTTGGCAACTTTGGGTATTTCTTTCTTCGTGCCATAGTAATCCTCCTTAAAATTAAGTATAAAAATAACAGCCAGCAAAGAACAAATGTTTTGCTTGCATGACTGCCTAAGGAATGATATACTGTCAATGGAACATATTCTTGACATTATCATTGTCCTAGGTAGTGTCACAATCCCGGTGCCGTGATACACACCGGGATTTTTGTTTTATTGAATTATTATTTTTGTTTTTGCATCTCCAATCATATTTTCATGATATTCAAGTTCGATGGATGATGCATTTTCTGGAACCGTATAATATGTTGAAAATGTTACATTTCTTCCAGGTGATAAATTTGTATTCATAAAGTCTGAATCATCAGAGAGATATACTTGATCGCAAGTTGAATCATCTGCATAGCAATCAAAATCATAAATACTTACATATTTGTCACCAGAAGTTTTTGTATTTTCAAAAGTGAAATTAACCATGATGTATTTCATTCCATCTGCCGGAGCACTATCATATTGTCCCCAATCAGTGAAATTTGTATTTGCATCATTGATAGTTATTTTTAATCCCTTTATTTCAAACGTTGAACCAACTTTAATATCATCCTTTTTGGATGTTTCTTCGGTCTTCTTGCCTGCTTTCTGCGATGCCGTGGCTTGGTTTGATGTATCTTTGCTTGAATCGTCAGGAGCTGGAACAATTAATACAACTAAGATAAATAAAAAGAATAATCCGAATGCGGAAAGAATAGCGGTTAAGCAACCATGCTTTTTCTTCTTTTTTATTTGAATCGGCTGATTCTGCGTATATGCAAAGTTTTCTTTATGTTCAATTGGTTTTCCATCCGGTGTAAATGAATATCCATGAAATTCACGTTCTTTCTTTTGCGGAAGTTCAGCACCGCAATTACCGCAGAATTTCTGACCGTCTGGGTTCGGTGTGTTGCATTTTGGACAATTCATAATTATCCCTCCTCATAATGTTTTTTCGCTGTACCTATATCATATATATAAACGCAAGTGCGGTTACATCTTTTTAAATTCCATTATTCTTTCATCATATCCAGCAAGCCTAGCAATCTGCGATTTGCTCATTCCCGGATTCTCATATATTAAGTCATCTGATATTAATAGTTCCGCTGCAAACATATTCGCCTCTGTTTCAATTTCAGATGTTAGTAGCAGAGTCTTATTTCTTATAAAATAGCAATTTTCTTTTCGATGCATAATTGAGTGAGCTAATTCGTGTGCCATTACAAGCATCCTTTCTTGCTCATTCAAATCTTCATTTAAAAAGATGCATTTATGATTTTTAAGGAACATATAACAACCAGCACGACTTCCTAGAGGTCCGACATGCACAAATACGTTCAGGTATTCGGCAATCCTAAATGGATTTCGTGTTTCATATTTCTTGACGTAATAAGCAACTAAACGCTTAACATCATGTGTTCTCAAATTTCAACACCTACTTTTTATTCTTGTTAGGATTGTACTTTTCCTTGTTAATTGGTTTCAATCTGCGTAATACTAATTCGATTTGTCCGAGCAGTAATTCAGCATCTTCTTCTGGAATCGGTTCTCCATCGTAAGAGATTGGACCATCAGAACCGCTTTTCAATTTCTGGCGAATATTTTCTACATCTTTTGCAATATCTCTTTCATCTTTCGGAGTGAGGGCGCTAGAATCTGAATTTTCTTTCTTTTCTTCTCCTGTAAAATATTCAATTCCAACTCCAAAGTAGTCAGCTATTTTTTGTAGTTTCTCTCTTTTAGGTGTGTATTTCCCTTGTTTCCAACTTGTAAGAGTGGCTGTTGTAACGCCTGTTTCTTTTGCAACTCTGTACGCAGTCACATTGTTTTTCTTTAGTAGTTCTTCAAATTTTTCATACATAGCTTTTCCTTTCTTAAAACAAACTTAGAAAACTATGCTATTATATGTTGACAAGCTTAGAAAACTATGCTAACATACAGACATAGCTTAGATAACTAAGTTAGAACGATATAAGGTTTCTTAGATAACTTAGATGGTACTTTGATTATATAAGAAACCTTAGATAGTGTCAATATCTAAGGAGGTGTAATAGTGTACGAAAAATTCCAATTATTATTGGACAAAACGAACAAAACGCCATATCAGGTATCTAAAGATACTGGAATTTCCACAGCAACATTATCTAACTGGAAAAACGGCGCATATGTTCCAAAGGTGGACAAGCTGATGATTCTTGCGAAATACTTCAATGTTCCAATTGAGTATTTCCTTGAAGAGTAGAAAGGAGAAAGATGAACGAATTACAGATTACAGAGTACGAAAACATTAGAGTGCTCACAACACAGCAGATTGCGGAAGCGTATGGAACTGACTCGAGAGTTATTTCCAACAACTACAATCGGAACAAAGAAAGATATGTTGAAGGAAAACATTTTATCTGTCTTGAAGGAGACGAACTGAAGAGTTTTAAAACGAATCATCAATTTGATGAATCGTCAAGAATCAATAAATTATACCTCTGGACAGAAAAAGGAGCTTTCCTTCATGCGAAGTCACTCAACACAGATGTAGCGTGGGAAGTGTACGACAAACTGGTTGATAACTACTTTGAAAAATCAAAAGCAGTTCCAATGACAACTGATCAGAAGATTCAGTTACTCGCTCAAGGCAATGTAGAGCTGACAGAGAAAATTGACAAGGTAGATAAGGACTTGCAGGAGTTTAAGGCAGACATGCCATTGTTAGCACTGGAATGTCAGAGAATCACAAGAGCGAAGAATCAGAAAGTAGTTCCGCTGAAGGGTGGCAAGGATGCGCCGGCATACAAGAATAAAAGTCTGATGCACAAAGTATACAGTGATGTGGATGCACAGCTCAGAAGAGAATTCGGTGTGAATACTTATAAGGCAATCAAGCGGAGCCAATGTGATTTGGCGGTTGAGATTATTAAGAACTACGAATTACCAAGATGTTTGAGAGAAGAAATTGAGGATGAAAATTCTCAGATGTGTTTTGCGATGTAGGAGTCGATAAATATGGTAAATGATATTTTAAATGCGTCTCAGACAGCAAAAGTTATTGGTTGCAGCGCACAAAGAGTAAGAGAGCGCTTGAAGCGTGGAATATGGGATTTCGGAACTGTTGTTAAAGCGAAACAGTCTGGGAAAACACAGGATTCCTACGAAATCAATAAATATAAACTTGCAAAATTCTTGGAGATTCCCGTAGAGGAGATTGATAGGAGATTAAGCGCATGAAAGAAATCTTCAAAAAAATCCTGTTTTGGGTGACGATTGCAATATTGTTCGAGATGGTCTTGATCGCAATTCTGATGATTTACTGTCGGATGGGCGGACCACTAGATATTGTATGGAAATAAAAATCGCACCCATAGAGAGTGGCATCTCATACAGGTGCAAATGTAAAAAATAAATGACAATTAAATAATAGCATAGGAGGCGTCATGAAACAACCTAAAAAGTTAACATTGAGCCAGAAAAAGCTTCTGGTGGATCTCGGGTTGTCCCCGAAAGAATGGATGAACCTGTTCGAAGATGATTTGTACTTACATATCGTCAAAAAGGATAGTTCAGATAGAAAAATAATAGATAAGGAAGAAAGGGTGATAGTTGGTGAAGCAGATTAAATTGCTGTCCATGCATATCCAAAATTTTAAAGGATGTAAGGACAGAACCATTGAGTTTGGTCAGACGACAAGGATTACCGGTGATAACGGTGTTGGGAAAAGCACAGTATTTGACGCTTATCTCTGGCTACTGTTCGATAAGAATTCAAAGGGCGTAACTAATTTTGCTGTACGTCCACTGACAGAAAGCGGTGAAACAATTAACAACATTGAAATTTCGGTGGAAGCCACAATTTCAGTTGATAATGACGAATACAAATTACGTAAAACCCAGAAGCAAAAATGGGTAAAGAAACGAGGGACGGATACACGGGAGTTCCAGGGGAACGTCAATGAGTTTGATATTAACGGATATCCAAAGTCTCAGAAAGAATTTAAAGAATTTATATCAGGGATTGTTAATGAAGAGGTTTTTCCGCTGATTAGTAATCCGGCAGCATTCACTTCTTTGCCGTGGAAAGAGCAGAGAGATATATTAATGCAGTTTGTTGGAGATGTATCAGACGTTGGGATTGCTGAAACATTTGGCGAAAAATATCTCAAGTTAATTCCAGAACTTAAGATTGCGAATACCGATGATATCTTAAAGAAATATACCAAGGCAAAAAATACTCTTAATAAGGATATGGTCGAGATTCCGGCAAGAATTGATGAAGCATCTAAACAGCTCGTTATTGCCGATGTTGGAGCGCTGGAAGTTGAAAAAGCTGCCAAAGAAGTAGCTCTACAGAAAGTGGAAGATGAATTGTCTGGTGGTAATGGAAAGTTAGAAGAAATTAATTCCAAACGTCAGGAGATAATGAAACTCAAATTTCGTATTTCTGAGATTCAGAATGAAGAAAATCAGAAGCTATTCGATAAATCAAAGGCTCTTAGAGATGATCTGGTGGCGAAAGAAGATACTATGAGAAGCATTAAACGTGAGATCGCTGATACGAATTCTGAAATTCATTCGGTTCACTCTAAATATGAGTGGTCTGTTAAGGAAGTTAAGCGATTACAGGAAGAGTGGAAAGCAGAAAAAGTAAAGAAGTTCCCTGAAATGATTCCAATGGAGCCGATACCAGAAAGTGCTTCTGTATGCCCGACTTGCGGACAGGATTTACCGGAGGATGTAATTCAGAAAAATATCGAGAATTACGAAAAGAAAAAGCAGGAATACGAAGATAGATACAATGCTGATTTGAAAACATTCAAAGAGCAGAAAGCAAAAAAGATTAGCGAAATCGAAACTGCTGGAACGGAAGCTGCTTCGGATAGAGATAAGTGTAAGAGCCGTGAAGAAGAACTTCGCAAAAGCATGGTCGAATTGGATTCTAAGCTGGCGGAAGCTCAGAAAGCATATGATTCTGTGCAGGAAGAGCTGAATCGTTATCCAAAGACAGCGGACATTTCTGAAAAAGCTGAATATCTGGCAACTGTCGAGAAAATCTCGGTACTTGAAAAAGAGATTGAATCTATGAGTTCTGATACATCTGGAAGAACAGAACTTGAAGCAAAAAAAGCAGTGTTGAAAGATGAAATTGCTGAAATTGCCGGAAAGATTCTGGCAGCAGACAATACGAAGGCTAAGGAACGTATTGCAGAACTGGAAAAGGAACAGAAAGAAGTCGGTCAGAAGATTGCCGAGCAGGAACAGATGATCGACCTTGTGGAAGATTTCATCCGTACAAAGATGAATATGATTTCTGAAAAAATTAATGGTATGTTCAGCATTGTATCGTTCAAGCTATTTGATAATCAGATCAATGGAGGCTTGAAAGAGACTTGCACATGCACAGTAAATGGTGTTGGACATTCGGATGTAAATGACGGCCATGAAATCATTGCGGGTTTAGATATTATTAATACTTTCTCCGAGAAATTTGGAGTCAGGTGTCCAATATTTATCGACCGTGCAGGAGAGCTTAATGAAATATATATTCCTGAAATGGATAATCAGTTGATTCTTCTCAAAAGAGTGGATAATCAGGAATTCAAAATTGAAAGTGAGGATAAATAAGATGTTAAAAGTTGATTTTGGAAGAACAGAAATTAAAGGATCGGAGCCACATATTCTTACAGAATTTACGATGCTTGCAAAAAATTTGCGTGAGCTTCTTGCAGAGGACGAAAGTACAGAATATGCAGATATGAAAATTGCAAAAGCTATTGAATTGTCGAAAAAAACGGAAGATGAACTTGACGAAGAAATTTCAAAATCTATCAGTATATTAGGGCGAATGATGGCAAGTGTTTCAAAAGGGGAATCAGCAAAAACTAAAGAGAGCAGTAATGTAGAGCCGTCAACAGGTAATTCGGCTTTTGATGATTTCTTGAAAGACATCTTTGGTGGAGGTGCTAAGTAATGTACGTAAAAGCAAAGTATCTCAAGAACGACATTCCGGCCGGCAAAGCTTATACCTTTGAAACCGATGTCCCTGTAAAAATCGGGGACAAGATTTCTGTCGGTAAAGCACAGGCAGTCGTAGAAGTTGTGAATGTGCCGGAAGAGAAAGTTCTCGGATATAAGGATAAGATCAAGAAAGTTCAGGTGGAAACGGATGAAAATTAAAGTTGGAAATCTATACAAAATCAAAGAAGGAGGAAGGAAGGGGAATATCATCAGAATTACGGAAGAATATCATCAGGCATCTATGGATGATGTTTGCTATAAATACGAAAAGGTTTCTGGTCCAAGAGAAGATTTAGGCGTTAGATTCTGGGGCAAATCTTTTTTTGCAGAACGTTTAGAACCAGTAATCGAGTGCATTGTAATTTATCGCAAAGGAAATGAAGTTATTGCACTTAACAAAGTAGATGGATTGAAAGCTGTTGCAAGATGTAATCCGAAAGATAAGTTTGATTTCAAAACTGGTGCAAAATTGGCTTTCCAGAGACTTGTTGGGGAAGAAACGGTTGAACCAGATAACAACTTAAGTGAAGTAGCTAAAGCTTTTAGATTATTAGTAAATGCTTTGCTTAAAGAAGGCTTTACATCCACAGAAGCAATTCGTATTGCGATTGGAATTGCGACATCCAAAACGAAGGAGGACAACTAACAATGGCAGAGAAAAAAGAAGTGGCTCAGAAACAGGAGAAATACAGCGTTGTTTTAGCAAATAAGCTGAACTCAGAGGAAGTAGCATCTGCGCTTCCAAAGGATTTTAATAAACCAAGATTTATTCAGAATTGCTTATCCCTTTTGAATGAAAAACCGGAACTTGCTAGATATGGTCAGACGCAGGTAGTTGCTGGACTTGTTAAGGGAGCGTACCTCGGGTTGGATTTCTATTCACAGGAATGCTACTTGGTTCCGTTCGGAAACCAGCTTACTTTTTTACCTGGATACAAGGGTGATATGAAACTTGCAAAGAAGTATTCTATCCGGCCAATTAAAGACATCTACGCAAAATTGGTTCGTGAGGGTGATTTCTTTGAGGAAATTATTGACGGTGGTGAACCGAAGATTAATTTCAAGGCGCAGCCATTCAACACGAATAAGATTATCGGTGCATTTGCTATCGTCCTTTATAAAGATGGCGGTATGGAATATGAAACCATGAGTTTACAGGATCTGGAAAATACGAGAAACCAGTCCCAGGCTAAGAATTCACCGGCATGGAAGAACTTTACTGGACAGATGTATAAGAAAACAGTAATTCATCGTCTCTGCAATACGATTGATCTTGATATGGATGACCGTATAAGAAAACTTTTCATGGAGGGAACAGAAATCGAAATTGATGAAAAAGAGCTTGTTAAAAAAGATATTGCTGAGAATGAGAATTCGCAGGAATTTACAGTAGACGAGCCGGATGTAGTAGCTGAATCAGAAGCAGTTGAGATAGAAACGCCGGAGTTTGCAAAGGAGTAAAGATATGGAATTAAAAGATTTAAAAACAGGAATGGTTGTTGAAACAAGAGATGGTACAAAATACTTGATTGTCAATCAAAATGGAAAATTATACGGTATTGGAACGAACAGCTATATGCCGCTTGATGGAGAATATCCACATAAAAGTAATATGACATGGCCGGATGGTTCTGACCTTGATATTATGAAAGTTTTCAAGCCAGCATTAAGAAAATTTAGCATCATGCTTTCAGATGAACGCAACTGTATTTGGAAACGTGAAGAAGTACGAAAAATGACCGTTTCTGAAATCTGTAAAGAGCTTGGATATGAAGTGGAGATTGTGAGAGATGATAGTTAAAACGATTGGTTCTGGAAGCTCTGGCAATGGTTATGCTCTGATTTCAGGGGAAGATGTTCTTCTCCTGGAATGCGGAGTTCCGGCTAAGGAAATGCTGAAAGCTATTGATTATCAGACTTCCATGGTGAATGGTTGCTTACTGTCCCATATCCATGGTGATCACGCTGGATATATTAAACAGTATATGCAATACGGAATCATGGTGTACACATCGGATGAAGTCGAAACAGATGTTGAAACGGTAATTGGAGAGAAAACCATAGGCTTACAGAGGATGAAACGGCAGAAGATAGGCTCATTTGAAGTAGTTCCGTTCCATGTACCACATGGAGAAACAGAATGTGACGGATGGCTGATTGATACACCGGATGGACGGATTCTCTTCATCACAGATGCTGAGTATTGCCCGTATGATTTTTCAAAAATGCATATCAACTACGGCTTGATCGAATGTAATTATGCAGAGGATTATATCAGAATTGAAGATAGTAGTCCTAAATACAACCACGTATTAACCGGTCACATGGAACTTGAAACGTGTAAACGGCTGATACAGAAGATTAATAACGTAAGTCTAAGAAGTATAGGCTTGATACATTTAAGTGCCGGAAATGGCAATCCAGTGCGGTTCACGGAAGAAATACAGGAGATAGTCGACTGTGATGTGGATGTGTGGGTTGCAGAAAAAGGAGCTGAGAAAGAATTTAGGCTGATGCCGTTTTAGGAGGAGAAATGATTTACTCAATAATTTATGGATTTTGTGCAGTTTTACAATTTTATTGTTTTTTAACTACGCAAAAAGTTTTGTATTTAATTGCATCAATTTTATTTGCTGTAACAGCAATTTTGCATTTGAAATAAATGAAAGGTGGAATGACTTATTAATAAAGTAATTTTAATGGGAAGATTGACAAGAGATCCTGAGGTAAGATATTCACAGGGTGAGAATTCTACAGCGATCGCAAGATATACATTAGCTGTAGACCGCAGATTCAGACGTAACAATGACGGAGAGCAGTCGGCCGACTTTATCGGATGCGTTGCTTTCGGAAAGAGTGCAGAATTTGCTGAGAAGTATTTTCGTCAGGGAATTAAGGTTGTTGTAACCGGACGTATTCAGACTGGAAGTTATACCAATAAGGACGGTCAGAAAGTTTACACGACAGACGTTGTGGTAGAAGATCAGGAATTTGCTGAGAGCAAAGCAACGAGCCAGCAGAATCAGCAGAATAACAGTACCCAGGCATCAGACAGTGATGGATTCATGAATATCCCGGATGGCATTGACGAGGAGATGCCTTTTTCTTAAGAGGTGATCGCAATGGATTGTAATTATCCAGACTGCTTAAATTGCCAATTGGATGATTGTGTTATGGAGCAACAGGACATACATAATTTACTGAAACGGAGAAGATGGGCTGCAAATCCAGAATTTTACAGAGAAAAGCAGCAAGCATATAGGAACCAAACAAGAGAATGTCTTCCGCACTGTGATGAATGTAAAGAATGCATTTTGGTGCGCAAAGAGCGAAATGATGATATGCAAAGGCTATGTATTGCTGAAATGAAGTTGATTGAACGGAAAGTAGCCAATTCTCCGATATGGTGTCCAAAGAGATTGACCAAACAAGAGCGTGATCATCAGAGATATTTGAAAAAGAAAAAACTTAAGGCAGGTGAGAAAGTTGATACTGATTAGTGATAAAGGGCAGCAGAAAGGCAAGCATACTGCTAAAGAGCATTACTGGAAGAAACAGGGAATAGAAGTATTGACCATGCCTCTTCCTTGTGGAGATTACATAATCGCAAACGAAAGGGTTATGGATGTAATCAACCGGAAGGATGAACGTGGAATTCCAGTAAAGAAGATGGATTTTCTTGGAACATACAATGTGACTGTTGACACTAAGAAAGACATTCAGGAGCTTGTCGGTGATATTTGTGGAAAGCAACACGCAAGATTCCGTGATGAATGCATATTGGCTCAGAATAACGGAATTAAGCTGTATGTACTGGTGCAGAATGCCGGTGGTCTCGTAAAGGGAACCAAGGATATCTATAACCCAACTATCCGTAATCTGGAAGATCTGCATAGATGGCGAAATCCAAGGCTGTTTGAAATGAAACGGACAAATGAGATTATCGGATATTACAGGAGTAGTGGTAATCCAATATACAAGAGAGTCCAGAAGTATCCGGCAGCAACCAGGGGCGAAACGCTCATGAAAGCTTGCAAGACTATGCAGAAGAAATATGGAGTTGAGTTCATTTTTTGCAGTAACTCTGAACAGGGAACGAAAGTTATTGAACTGCTTCAACAGGAGGTGGAGTAAATGGAACATTCTTTTGATATAGAAATAGCAGCAGAATATGGCATCGAATGTGCAATTTTACTTAAGCATCTTTATTTTTGGATTAAGAAAAATGAAGCGAATGATGAAAATTTCTTTGACGGAAGATACTGGACATACAACAGTGTGAAAGCCTTTTCGGTATTGTTTCCGTATATGACTGAAAGAAAAGTCAGATACACTTTGGAGAAAATGGAAGAACAGGGATTGATTGTGGTCGGCAATTATAACAAGTCTCAGTACGATAGAACCAAGTGGTATGCACTGACGGATTTGGCTTATTCGATTTTACAAAAAGGAAATTTCCATTTGACAAAAACGGCAAATGGAAAAGACGCTAACGGCGAACCTATACCAGATATAAACACGTATATAAATACAGATAATATATTAGATTCTAAAGAATCTAATTGTCAGACAGAGGTCAGACGATGCTTAGATGCATGGAACGCATTGGAAGAATACGGCATAAAAGCAGTGTCTAAAGTAAGCAACACATCTCAGCGGTATCAACGATTAGTGGCAAGAATCAAGGAATATGGTATAGAGGATGTCTTAAAAGCCATAGAGAAAATTAAAGGCAGCAGTTTTCTACAGGGAAAATCGAATAGTAGACGAGCGTGGGTCGTTACTTTTGATTGGTTTGTGCTGCCGAATAATTTCCCAAAGGTATTGGATGGGAATTATGACGATGTGAAGAGTGACGGACCACATGAGACAAAAACGCTGGAAGAAGACGGGTGGCAGTAAATGATTAATGAAAACGAGATCAGAAGGACATTATCGCTGTTAAAGCCGGACGGCCATTTGTTCGAAGTGCGGGTTATATATAATTCTAAAGCCGTGTATAGCGGATATTTTAAATCTGCAGACGATCTGATGGCAGCATTGAACAGAGATATCCGTGAGTATGCCAACTGCAATATTTACATCACACTGAATTATTTGAATGATGAATGCTATTCCAGAAGCCAACGGGACAGATTTATGTCGAAAGGATTGGCTACAACCAGTGATAAGGATGTCCTGGGGTATGAATGGATATTCATTGATGTGGATCCGCACCGGACTACGGCGGTATCTTCCAGTGATGATCAGGTCGAAAAAGCTAAAGTTATTGGAAACAAGGTATATGCATTTATGAAAAACCTTGGATTCTATGATCCGATATGTGGGTTCAGCGGAAATGGTGTTCATTTGCTATATCGAGTAAAAATAAAAAATTCGGAAGAGAACGTAAAGTTGATTGATAACTGCTTAAAAGTATTGGACATGTTCTTTTCGACAGATGATGTACAAATTGACTTGAAAAATTTTAACCCAGCAAGAGTGTGCAAGCTCTACGGGACGCAAGCACAGAAAGGATCTGACACCAAAGAACGTCCACACCGAATGAGCCGGATAATCAGTGCACCAGATGAAGTGAGAATAAATGACATTCAGTACATAGAAAAGCTGGCCGGAATGCTGCCAAAAGAAGAAAAACCACAGAGGTATAACAGTTATCAGCCGACACATTTTGACTTGGATGAATGGTTAGATAAACATGGATTGAGATATCGGAAATCATCTTATTCTGGTGGAGTTAAATATATATTGGATGAATGCCCGTTTGATAGTAACCACAAAGGAAAGGATGCATGTATATTTCGGACAACCAGTGGAGCTATTGGATTTCATTGTTTTCACAATTCATGCGCCGATAAGACTTGGAGAGATGTAAGACTTAAGTATGAGCCGGACGCTTACGAAAAGAAGCAACAGGAATACAGCGATAGGATTTACGCTAAACCGAAGAAGAAACCAGAATATAAGCCAATACAAGAAAAAGAGGGCGAACCGGTATTTCTGACAGCGAAAGACATTCTGAATATGCCACGACCACCGGAGAGATTCGTAAAAACTGGAATTAGGGATATTGATCAGAGAATGAGAGGACTGAAAACAGGATATACATCTGTTCTGTCTGGCTTAAGAGCTTCTGGAAAATCGAGCGTAATTTCGGAAATCTGCCTGGATTGCGTTGAATCTGAGAGCAAAGTAACGGTTTACTCCGGAGAGTTATCGCCCCAGAACTTCATGCGATGGATGGATTTGCAGGCAGCAGGGAAAGCTTATGCAGAGCCAACACAGTTTGAGGGTTACTACAATGTGGCTAAAGAGAACCAAGAGAAGATTGCCGAATGGTTAGCCAAAAATTTTACATTGTACAACAATAAGTATGGGAATAACTTCTTGGCTGTGAAAGAACAGTTGGAGCGGAAAATCGAAGCAGATAAGCCAAATTTACTGATACTTGATAATTTAATGGCTTTTGATATTAGAAGCCTTTCAGAGAACAAATTTGAAGCTCAGACGGCATTTACGTGGTCCTTACATGAGATGGCTCAGGAATATGACATACACATCATATTCGTAGCGCATCCGAGAAAGGCAATGGGATTCCTAAGACTGGATGATATATCAGGAACAGCAGATATCGGGAATGCAGTGGACAATGCTTTTATTATCCATCGTGTGAATAACGATTTTGTCCGACTTACAAAGCAGATGTTCGGATGGAAAGATGATGATCCGTTATATAGTGCTGACAACGTGATTGAAATAGCAAAGGACCGTGACGGTGGACTGCAAGACTACTTTATCCCATTGTACTACGAAAAGGAAAGTAAGCGATTAAAAAACAGTTTTGCAGAGAACAAAATATACAGTTGGAACAAACAGAATGATGGATTCAAGTCTATTGATCAGATGGAAATTCCATTCGATATGTAGAGGTGATCAGCATGACAGATGAAGAATTGAAAAAGCTTTATTATCCGATAGCTGAATGTTGGAAGCTGATTAGAACATATCGTGAATGCACCGGTACTGATAAAGAAGCTGATGTATTATTGGCAAAGTTGCAACAGATATTTGAAAAATCTGGCAAAACTGAATTCGCAAAGCGGATAGTTTTTGCTACCGGTGAAGAAATTGACAGAATCATGATGGAGAACAAGAAGAATGAAGAGAAGATCTGAACTACGGCGTGCACCGGATGAAATTGACAATATGCTCGAGAGCCATTATGCGACTCTGGAAAAAGACAAACCATCGGAACAGGCTATTGAGGATTTTAAACGGAAACCACATTATGCGGATCCGTATGAATATTGGAAAAAGAAACAGGAGGAAAAGAATAATGAGCAGTAATGTATTGGAATTAGCAAAGAAATGCTAAAAACACTTGGACTTGAATTGAATGGGAAGACACAGATCATACCGTTTAGGAAAGGAATGCGATATTTAGGATTTCATCATTATATGACGGCCGATGGGAAATATATTCGGAAACTGACCGGAGAGAACAAGCGAAAGAATAAGAAGAAATTTCGAAAACTTGTAAAAGATGTGAAAGCCGGGAAACTCACGGAAGAAAAATTCTATGAGAAATATAATTCATGGAAGAACCATGCATTACATGGGAATTGTATCAAGTTGGTTCACAGTATGGATCTGTATATAGAGGAATTGATGAAAGAGGTGACATAGTGACACGACAGGAACTAGAGGATCAGGAACAGGAACAATATCTTGCGGAGTGGTCTAAAAAACAGAAAAAGAAACAGGAAAAGAAGAAACGAAAGTTTTTGTTTAGGAGGGATAGAAAGTGAATAAAAAAGAAGTATTGGAAATCAGAAAACAATTCACACCGGAGAATTGTGCGATCACCCGTATATCCGGATGCTACGTGGATGGAGAAAAAGAGAAACGAATGGAAAGAGAAGAAGCGTTTCTTTCACTGCCGGAAGAACAGGCATTTAAGTATTTTGATATTTTCAAGAAGACCTTATCCGGAAAAATCGGAAAGAACCTGTTGAACCTGGAATACAAGCTGAAAGAAAGTAGGAGCAGCGACTCAGAGGGCGAAGAACATGAATTGTTGATGAATCTGAGAGAAAGCAAACTGAGAGACCCGGCATTGTTGGATGAATTCTACGAAAAGATTCTTACGTCTTATGACTGCGCTGAGAATTACTACATTGTACTTATCCATGCAGTATATGACGTACCGGGAAAAACATCGGACGGAGAAGTGTTGGAAGATGCATCTGAGGAAGTATACGATTTCATTCTTTGCTGCATCTGCCCGGTAAAACTTTCAAAGCCGGGACTTACTTACAACGGAAAAGATGAACGGATGGAAGAGAGAACCCGCGACTGGGTAGTAGGCATGCCGGACAAAGGATTCCTATTCCCGGCATTTAACGACCGACAGACGGATGTACATAGCGTACTCTATTACACCAAGAAGTCTGCCAAGGTACAAGAAGAAATGGTTCGTGAGGTGCTTGGAATTGATTTTGTTACATCTGCCGATGGAGAGAAAGATAAATTCGGTAAGTTGTTAAAGGATGTACTTGGAGAAGATGCGGACTGTAAGACCGTGAAAGATATCTATGAGGGCATATCCGAAGAGATGGAACGCCATGCAGAAGACCCGGAGCCGTACAAAATTGATAGGAACGAACTGAAAAAGATATTCTGTAACAGCGGTGTACCAGATGAAAAGATGGAAATGTTTGAGGGTGCTTACCGGGATAATATCGGGAATGTGCCTGTTATGGCAAGTAACATTTGCGACAACAAGATGGTTAATATCCAGGTTCCAGAGGGGAAGATAACTATCGATGCAGATTTCATCAGTAATCTTGAAATCAAAGAAGTTGACGGAAGAAAATGCATGGTACTGCCAGTAGATTGTGTAGAAGTTAACGGAATTTCAACGAAAGCGTAGGTGTGAGAGATGAAATATAAGGTTGGAGATAAGGTAAAAGTAAGAAGTGACTTGAAATGCGAGGAGTATTATGACGGTGTTCCATTCTCTTCTGAAATGAATAGATTTAAAGGAATGGAATTTACAATCGCAAGAGTTGATAATGGTGGATATTATGAAGTACTTGAAACACTATATAATTTCACAAATGAAATGCTTGAACCAGTAGAAGAAATGAGTGCGGAAGAAGCAATTCGGACTTTTGGAGAGGTTTGCGATGATACCGATGATACCGATTGTAGGCACTGCCCAATTAAAGAAATAGATAGAGAACATACATGTACAGACATCAAAATAAATCATCCAGAAGAGATTGTTAAAATCCTTAAGCAGTGGAAAGCAGACCATAAGAAAAAGCCGATTGAGACGGAATTTATATGGTATCTGTTGGTAGTAGAAGAAAAAACACATATTGTGAAGTATGAAAAACCATTAAAGATTGAACGTGAAAGAACAACGGATGAACAAAAAGAAGAACTTCTTAGAGAATGGTGCTCTGAACACGATGGAAAATATTATGTAACAACTGAGCGTAGATGCGTAGTAAAGGAGTAGCCATGAACACAGGAGAAAAGATAGATTACATGATTCAGTGCTTACAGGTGGCGAAAGCGGAGTATGAATACGAAGCTGAACGTTATGAACATGAATGTGCCGAGGACTATGACTGGCTGAATAAGCACCATATAACGAACAAGGCACTGATAAGAGAGAATCTAAGGAATGTGGCAAGGATGGGATTCAAGGTAGCAAACGAGGTGAAATGATGGATGGACTAATTGTAAAAAAGAGATGGTTAAATCTTATCCTTAGTGGGAAGAAAACTATTGAAATAAGAGGTAGTAATACCAAGAAAATAGGACAGCCGATCTATTTACTGGAAAGTGGGACAAACCTTGTGAAAGGCACATGTATTATAGACTCTACATATCCAATATCCTGTTCTGATTGGTCTGAGGAAAGAGAAAAACACTGTGTTGACATATCTTATTCAGAGTTGAAGAAAAGGTATAAAAGACCTCATGCGTGGGTACTAAGAAATGTGAAACTGACGGAAGAAGAATGGAAGTACGAACATCCAAAGGGTGCGATTATATGGGTAAAAGATGTAATGCCGGCATATGAACTGCAAACTGGATATATAGACGTAATTCTTAGAAACAATATGTAATTTACGGAAAGGAGTACGGAGCTCCGGCCGGGCAAAGATATATCGGCTCCTTTCGAAGATATGAAAGATTTAATTATAGACGCCTTTGCCGGTGGCGGTGGTGCATCCGTAGGAATAGAAATGGCACTCGGCAGACCAGTAGACATTGCCATTAATCATGATCCAGACGCTATATTGATGCATAAGACAAACCATCCGGATACACTTCATCTGACCGAGGATATTTTCAAGGTCAACTTGAAGAAATATGTAAAAGGACAGCATGTTGCGCTGATGTGGGCAAGTCCAGATTGTACACATTTCAGCAAAGCCAAAGGAAAGAAGCCTTTAAAACAAGAAATAAGAATGCTGCCGATGGCTATTGTAAACCATGCGAAAGCGGTAAAGCCGGATGTAATCATCATGGAAAATGTTGAGGAAATACGTCAGTGGGGGCAGTTGAACAAGAAAGGCAGACCTATTCCAAAGAAAAAGGGAAAGCTATACCGGAAATTTATGAAAAAGATGTACGTAGCTGGATATACCAATATTGAGACGAGAGAGCTGGTAGCTGCGGACTACGGAGCCCCGACAACAAGAAAGAGATGGTATGCAGTATTCCGTAGAGATGGAAAAGAAATTAGATGGCCAGAGCAAACTTACAGTGCAGATGGCATCGGATTTGAGAAGTGGAAACCTTGTGGAGATTACATTGACTGGTCAGACCTTGGCAGTTCGATATTTGACCGCAAGAAGCCACTTGCAGAAGCTACACAGAAGAGAATCGCAAACGGTATTAAGAAATATATTATCGATGCAGAATCTCCTTATATCGTGAGGAATGGAGAAGCACTGGCATACATCATCCAGTATCACGGAGAGACGAGAGCCGGTGATTCAAGAGGACAGCTTTTAACAGAACCAATTAAGACGATTGATACATCGAACCGATACGGACTTGTGACAGCATTTATCACGAAATACTACAAGACCGGCATAGGTCAAGGCTGTGATGAACCATTACATACAATCACAACTTCTCCGGGACACTTCGGATTGGTATCAGCATTTTTGATTAAGTATTACGGAGCCGGTTGCGGACAGACACTGGATAGACCGCTTGATACGATCACAACAAAAGATCGGTTCGGACTGGTGAATGTAATCCTGGATATCAAGGGCGAGAAATACATCATATCTGATATCTTTTTGAGGATGCTGAAACCAGAAGAATTAAAGCTGATGCAAGGATTCCCAAAGGATTACATTATCGACAGGGATTACAACTGGAAGAAATATCCGATAGCAAAGCAAGTTGCAAGAATTGGGAACAGTGTTGTGCCGATCATGGCAGAAAAGCTTGTAGAAGCAAACTGTCCGTATCTGAAAGTTGGTGAGAGAATGCCGAACATGAGTATTGATGATACACAGGAACAATTGAGATTTGCGTAGGTGAACGGAATGAATATTGAATTAAAAAAAATAGACAAAGACACATTAAAAGTTGGGGATGTGGTAGGAGTTATGAGAACCGTCCAAGCCGGATGGAGATGTGGCTTCCGTCACGCTCTAATTACTCCGGCAAAAATCATCAGAATTACTCCGAAGCGAACAAAGTTTGTGACAGATAAGTTCGGAGATCACGACAGGTATGAAACGTTTTACGAATGTAATTTCAACGCTGAAAAAGAAAATGAATTGGCAGAAAAATTCGTGCAGCTTAAGGAAAGTTTATGGGATATTGAAATATTCCGAAAAGGTGGATTGACAAGAATCAGTGATGAAGATTTGCCGGAAGTAGCGGAACACATGAAAGCAATTACAGAGATTTTGAAGAAATATAAAGAAAAATAACCATATATCTGTAGCTGAAAAGGAGAAAGAAATGTTTACTAGAGAAGATAGAGATAATTTTTGGATATTGAACTGGCTGGATGAATTTATGACAGGGCATAACGGGTTCATTTGTGGCGGTTGTTTTAAAAATATTTTCAATAAAGAGAATGTAAAAGACCTTGATATATTCTTCGAAAGTGAATCTGATTATGAAGATGCGGTTCAGTATTTCGATTCAATGACTCCCGGATATGAGGGCGATGATAAACGGAGTGAAGAGTATACGTTCTATTGCGAGAACGATAATGTAAAAGCGTATAAGCACATAAGAACCGGCGTAAGAATTGAATTATGTTCAAAGATTTTCGGAAAACCAGAGGAAATATTAAGCCAGTTTGATTTTAGCATTACGAAATTTGCGTACTACAAAGCAATCATAGAGGATGAAACAGGCGCAGAGTGTGAAGAAGAGCCGGATCCATTTGACGAGGATATCAAAACGCATATCGAATACCGTGTAATGTATACAGATAATTTCTTTCAGCACTTGCATATGAAGAGGTTAGTGACAGATGGAAATATTCCATATCCAATGAGTACGTTTGAGAGAATGCTGAGATATGCAAAATACGGATATTTCCCTTGCAGAGAAACAAAGTTAAAGATTATTAAAGCATTACGTGATCTGGATGATAGGCAAGTTGAACTGTCAGAAAATCTTTATGACGGCATGGATTAAGTAGCAGCTAAAAATAGCAGCACATTGACAATTGAATATTGATGGTTGGAATGGTATAATTTCCGTATAAAGTGTACGGGAGATACAGAAATTATGTTAGAAAAGATAATACGATTTTTTAATAAACATCCAATACGATTTTTTGTACGTATATTCTTAGGATTATTAGTTGTGCCTACTGCATTTATACATATTGTTTATGTAGTTCCAACAGAGTCCTGGTGGTCTCAAGAGACAATTTCGGCGGGAAGTATGCTGTCATATATAGGAACTGTGCTGACTTTTTGTGTGACGTTTATGCTAAGCTTGTTGGTATATCATTCAAACATAGAAGAACGGAAGCGTTCCAGATTGCTAGAAGAAAAAGCATTATTAGTAGAAAATAGAACGCTGCTATCGATAGATAAAAAGCAGATAATAAAAGTAGATTATCTTGATGTAAACAAAGAAAAACCATATGATGTATTTTGGAATGTGGATTTTGAAGTGATATCCGTGGGAGTTGTAGAAAAAATATTCCAGAAAAATATATCTATTGATGATTATACGATTAAGCGGGACAGGCAAACGTATTCAGACGAATATGTAAAGAAAGATGAACTAAGTTTCCAGTATTTGCCAGGTGGAAATATATCTGTATCATTTGCAATAAAAGACAAAGAAAATAAGGCATTTAATTTAATGAAAGGTTCAAATTATTTTTCTATTGGTGCAGATTTCGAATTTGTGTGCGATACAGTAAAAACGCCTATATCAATAACAATTATATTGAAAGAAACTGATAAAGTAATTGATGATGAGCCATTCGCAAAAGTATATGAAATAGAAAATGCATTTATTCATCACAGGAAAGCAGAATTTATTGAATAGTATCTACCAACCATCAATATTCGGTGGTTGGTATTTTTTTACGCATTTTTAAGGAGAAAGGAACGAATTATGAGTACATTTGAAGAAAGAATAGCGAAAGCAGTAGTAGATAAAATGAATGACGGAACTGTGGAAAAACTGGTGGCAGATGCAGCAGAAAAAGCTTTGAAAAAGTCTATTGATGAGCAGTTCCAATGGAACGGAGAAGCGAAGAAAATCATAGATGAAAAGGTAAAAGCGGTAATGGTCCAGGCAATCGAACATGTCGATTTGAATGAATATACAGTAAAACTTGATACAGTTCTTACAGAAATCATTAACAGTACGAATTTAGTTGACAACAAGGAAATCTTAGGAAACTTCAAGAGCCTTATGACAGAGCCGGATAAAGATACAATCAGCTTAAAAGAAGTGTTCGAAAAATACAAGGAATATGTCAGCGAGAGCGTTGATACATCAGAACTTGAAGTCTACACAGATGATGAACCGAGATATCAGAATGTGACAGCAGAAGTAACTGTTGATACAAGAAATAGCATATTTGGAGGAAGATTTTGCGATTTGGTTTTCAAATGCGAGGAGGATGAGAAACTGACAAAAGAAATCCATTTGTATGAATCAAAAAGAAATGGATTCAGAATTACAAGATTCGAAAGCGAACTTGATATCAATTCATTAAGATATGTAGATAAGTTTGACATTTTCATGATGCGGTTAGATCGAGCGTTCTGTGATATCACAGATATTATGGATATGTACGATGATGATGTTGAAGTAGAAGATGAACCGGAAGCATCCTGGAGCTGATGAAGAAAAGGAAGAATGCCCGGATTATGTAAAGGAGGAAAACCAAATGAAATATAGTGAAAAATTAAAGCCGTGTCCATTCTGCGGTAAGAAAGCAGAATTTAGAACAAATACAACTGGAACGAACGGTGAAAATTTCAAGTATCGGTTTAACATTAGATGCAGAAATTGTGGAATGAATTCATCACATATCTATGGTGTAGAGATAACTTTCAGAAATGGCGATTTCGTAATAATCGAAGATGAAAGAAATAAGGCTGTTGAGGAATGGAACAGGAGGGCAGAAGATGGGAAGACTGATTGACGCGGATAAGTTGATACTCCACTTGAATGACTATGCCTTACAAGAAGCTCCGTTCGGACACAATGACGGTGAGCATCAGAAAGAAATTTATGAGACAATACAGGAATGTATCAAGGCGGTAGAAGAACAGCCAACAGTGTTTGACATGGATAGTGTTATTAATGAGTTGAATAAGGGGAAATTCATTGAAAGCGAAACAGTTTTGTCAGATATACATCAAGGATACAATGCCGGATTATGCAGAGCGATTGATATTGTTAAGAAAGGTGGAAGAGATGAAGAATATGAATAGAGAAATACTTTTTAGAGGAAAACATATTCATGCAATGGATAGCAACGACCATCTTAATGGAACATGGGTTCATGGCTATCTTAGTGACAAGAACTATATCTACGATAAAAGTCTCGAGGGTGAATTCCTGGTTGATGAAAATACGATTTGCCGATATGTGAATTTGACTGATTTAAAAGGCGAGGAAATATGGGAAAACGACATTTTGATGTGTCATGGTAATCCGGATGATCTTGTAAAAGCAGTATTCGGAGAGTTTAACGTCATAGAAGTGGAAAGCGAAGAAGTAATAGACAGTGTAATTGGATGGCATTATGAAGTGATTCCAACAGATGAATTAAGTAAATGCGAGCCGTTCTGTTATTCGATGCCACTTGCGGACACGTATATCAAGTTAAATGAGATGGAAGTTGTCGGCAACGTATTTGATAACCCGGAATTATTGGAGAAAGCGAAAGGATAATGGCGATATGAAAAAATACATATATATTATGATTGCGGTTGCTTTTGGATGTTTAAATGCGAATATAATACGCTGGCCGTCTCATAATATGGCGATTGATATTATTGGTGTAGCAGCATTAATTGGTGCGGTCGTATTCATGACAATGTGTACATGTACAATAATAGAAGAATCTTATGAAGCAGCTATGCGGGAATATATCGATAAAGTCACTGATGAAATTTCAACCCTTGAAGCAGAAAATGAAATATTAAAACAGCGCTTGAAGAAAAAGGAGATAACAGATGAACGCAAATAAATATCAGAAATTAGCAATGAGAACAAATGACGGGAAAGCAAGCGACAGACTGATCGGGAAGATACAGGAATATGACATGAAATTCGCTAACGATCACAGCGATAATGGTTGTGTTGACATCGGAGGTATCTTCAATGCGTGCCTGGGGCTGTCCGGCGAAGTTGGTGAATTTAATGATATGATTAAGAAATGGGTATTTCATGAAAAGAATTTGGACATGGAACACGCAAAGAAAGAAGCTGGTGACATTCTCTGGTGCGTAGCAATGCTGTGTGAATCGTTTGGTTGGAATATGGAAGAGATCATGCAGATGAATGTAGATAAGCTGATAGCCCGATATCCAGAAGGATTCGATGTGGAAAGAGCAAATCATAGAGCAGTTGGTGATGTGTAAACTTTTTTTGAAAAGTCTTGGAAAATTTTGCGTTTTTAGAGGAAAATTTCAGCTCCGAAAAATTCGCCAAAAAAAGATCACACCCCAAAAATAAAATAGGGCAAAAATCTGGACGCCGGAATTTCATTCAATTCTGACGTCCTTTTTCTGATAATTGATATATGGTTGTGCCTTGCTGTTATATGCCTGTAAACGGCTGTAGTGCGATTTGAGACGGTGTAATTGATGAACCTATAACTTAATCACATACGGCATCAAAACGCTTTAGAATGGTTATAATTAGCTTCATGATAACACGCTTGTGTGTGCCTGTAAATAGGTTGAGCGAATCTTCCCGGCTTTAATCGTATGCGCACCGATACGCATAAACACTAATAAGCCGATACCGGTACATTGTCGGCGTTGGCATCTGCCTAACTCCTTTCGTATACGGAAAAAGCCGGAACTTGTCCGGCTGTGTTTTATAGTTGTTCTCTTAACTTTAATTCTTCGGAGATCCGGCCAGAGATCAGCTCTAAATATGTGTCTATTCGGCTGGCGTCCTGTTTGGATAATGTAATCTGTTTCATGATATCACCTCTCAATCTATGTAGCCATATAAATCAAATTCCTTATCAATGTCCGGTAGCCCGTCATCGAAATTATACTGGGAGCCGACTATTTCAACGGCGTAACCGGAATTAGTTAATAGTTCATATGGTTCGCCGTCATAATATCTTTTTAGCTGTTCTTCGATAACCTGGTTTGGTGCATCGGTGCGTATGATTTCATATTCTTCGGCCATACCGGAATATATCTTGATTGTGCGCATGGTGCTACCTCCTTAAAATGCTTTATATATTGTTTTCTTGGAAGTAATCAAACTGTTATAAAATTTAACGGCTTCTTCCTTTGTGTTGAAAATTTGCGAGAACTCCGAAAAGCTCCCGCACCAATCTACACGCCTCATATTAGCATCCCCTTTCTTTAATTTTTGCAAAACCGCTCCGGGGCAATGCTCCCCGGTACGCTGTCAGCGGTGATTATAACCACATTTCGCAAAGTCCGGCTTTTTCTGTTCTGACAAGAACAACACCCGGGCGAACAACGGCAACCATTCTATTTATAAGGGCTTCGATTGTTTCACTGTCGTAATATAATGACAGTTGCTTTCTTGTGTCTTCTTTTGCTTCTTCTAATGTCATATCTTTAAACATATTTTTTTCTATCCTTTCTTAATATCAATTCTCTCAAGATCGTCTTTCTATATCTTTTTCAAATATAGTATCTTTCTTTTCTTTCTGTAATTGTTCAAAATGCTCTATAGCTTTCCGCCGTTCCTTGCCCGGATATTTAATGGTATTTATCAACTCTTCGTAACCATCAACTAAATTCACGGAATAGAAGAGAATATAATAATAAACCTTGTCTTGATATCTCTTTTCCCTGTATAGCTTTATTTTCTGCTTCGTTGGTGCTGTCTTGATGAAGTTATACCTTTCGGTCAATGCGTTCTCGTATGCTTTCAGCTGCAAAATAACCCTTTCAAGCTGCTCAATGTCTTTTTGCGCCCGTTCAAAATAATGCAAAATATCTTTTTCAGTGTGTAGCTTCTCCGGGTGCTGCTCGTAAATCCTTATTGTTTTCTCGCTCATTTCCTTGGTATAACTTCCGTAGCGTGTAAACAATTCTTTTAAGAGATTTTCAGACTTTTCAAGTGTGCAAGTGTCCATATCAGGACACCCGCAACACAGTATTTTTTTTACACAAATTTCTTTCATGCTGTCTTTTCTCCTTTCAAGATTTCGGTTGGGTCAACTCGGAAAATAAAAGCGTGTCTAAACTTGCTGTAATATCCGCCGCGATTCTTCATTGCTTTATTTTCTGCAAGATATTGCTCTCTTGTGAGTGTCTCGTTGATTCTTACAAGCCAGAGTTCCGAACCGTCTCTTGTATCTTCTCCATGCGTGATCTTGTAGCTGATCCCGTCTGGCTTTTCTTCGATCTTCTCCGGCTGTTCTTTTCCCTTGCTGGAAGTCTTAACACTGGCGTTCTTATTCTTGATTCTTGCCGTTTTCGGTACAATCTTAATTTTTGCGCCGTTATCCTGGCAGCATCCGAAGTAATAAAAATCTACGTCGAAATAATCAATCATGCCGTCGCAATCTTCATAATTATAAGATTTCACGAAGGCGTCAACATCTTCAATGACCGATTTTGTTACGTCGTTCAAAATGTGTGCGTATTTGCTGTTAGACTCTTCAATAGTTTTTTCTTTTTCTTCTGCTGATGCGTTCAAAAAGTTTATTCTGTTTTCGGTGTTGTAATCCCACATAAATAACCGCTTTGAAATCTCTTGAAAATCGTCGTTGTTAAGTTCTTCGAATGTCTTATAAATCTCTATTGGGCTTTCTTTTAATGTGACGTGCAACTCTTGACACATTGAAGCATAAGATGTGCGGACGCTGAATTTGTAAGTTGGGTATTTCTCCTTTACGTATGCGCGGACGATCTGAGCGACTTCTTTCAGTGATCTGTTCCAATCGTGATTACTTCCTTCCCATCCAAACATTGTATAGAACTGGCTTCGTGTGCTGTCTGCGGTTTCCTTGATCTCTTCGCCTGTCTCGGCTTCTTTTTTGTTCTTCCAGATCTGAAAGAGTGCGTCATATTGCACGTTAATTTCTTTCATAACCTCAAGATCTCCGCCGTTATCCGGGTGATTCTCTTTTAATAATTTTTTATACTGATTTTTAAGATCGTCATAAGATTTTACAGATTTGAAATATTTTGCCATTTTCTTTTACCTTTGTTCCTGCTATAATGGAACTGCCTTTCTTAATATTGTTTTTGATTGGTGCCGTTGGTTGCTTTGGTAGAGTGTCAACGGCTTTATTTATATGTTTCTGTTTCTCCGTCCCATGTGATAGAACATGGACGATCTGGTTTCGCTGAGTGAATCATGTATGATCTTGTTGCCCAGCTTGAAAGTTCTGCTACAAATAAGATTATTAAAATCATTTTTTTCATTGTTCTTTTCCTCCTTATTCTGAAATCAAATATACGTGGAAGCTATCGCCGGAGCAGTCAACTAGCTCGATTTCTCTATCATTTAGCTCTTCCGGGATTGAATCTCGTCCGTCATACTGTGCTATGATCTCGCCATTCTCCCAGATATACATGTCTCTTGCTTCTGATGCGACTAATAACAATTCTTCTAGTTTCATGTTTTAAAACCCTCCTGTAATTTGTTATCTCGTTGCTATGGTTATATAATACACTATATTACGCACATATACAATTGACATAATAACCAATATTACGCACATATAAATATAGAAAATTTGTGCATTGTTTATTACGCACATATTTATTGTAAAAATCACGCACACATGTTATAATGTAGAAAATGAATTGGAGGTTGAAACAATGCCAGAATACACAGAGAAGCAGAAAGCCGATAGACAAAAAGCAGTTAGGAATTATGAAAAAAATAACTATAGATTAAATATAGTATTTCCAAAGGGGACAAAGGAGAGGATAGAAAAGCTTGGGCTTGATAAGACTAATAGCGCATTTATAAGAGATACAGTACTAGCCAAGTTAGACGAATTAGAAAAAATATTGAAATAACGCACATATAAAACTTGACAATATTACGCACATATAATATAATAATACTTGTAAGGAACAAGCTTACAAGTTGCCAGTGGCAAGCTGGGGAAAGGAGAAAACATGGAACAAATGGGAATGACAGATAAACAATTCAACGGGTTCGTAAGATTTCTAATTGACGACCTGAAAGAAGCCAAGGAAGAAGAAGACGCAGAAAAGAAAAACGCAAGAATCCAGAAGATACTGGAAAACCTCCAGAGCACTCTGGAAGATTAAAAAAGAGCCGTACAGCAACGACTCAGGAACACAAGAGAGGGCGGAACTTGCCACCGCTCTCAAGTAAATTAATTATAACATTCCAAGGAGGAAAAGACAATGAGCGATCCAGAAAGAAAAGCTAATAAAGAGCGCATGTTAGAATATTTAAAAAATAAAGATGCCGATGAAGATTTAACACTAAAGTCTAGTTACAATGATATTCGTGAAGCATACAAAGAAGAACTTGAAGCAAATGAAGACCAATGCAGTCTATATCCGAATGGACTTGATTATGATGCAGAAGATTTTGACGATTAACGTTAATCAAAGGCAGTCAACTGGCTGTCTTTTTCTATGCCTTGAAGACTATAAAGCATCTTTGTATACCACCTGATAGCCCAGACAAGAAAAAAATAGATAAGTATATATATGCACTGTCGTGCAAAGATTCAAAGAAATGTATAAAATGTAACGTTACATATAACGCAACAACTAACGCAAAATCTAACGTTAATTGCTCTATATCTTATATCTTATTCTATAATCTATATTATAATAATACAGTGTATTATAAGCATATACAGTAGTGGTATATATTTAATAATTATAGTTATATATAATATATACAAGGGCAGAATATATTTTTAAATTTATTATTGACATATGAGTGTAAAGAGGTTAATATATTAACCAGACAAAGCGAATAGGCAGTATATAGCCAGATTATAATATATACAACTCTTGGTAGTCTTATTAGGCCGTGACCCGTTGCAAAACGTAACTTGCAATTGGTGGCGGTCTTTTTTTATTTATATTTTAGTGTTTGGAGGTGATCAGGATGAGAGACAATACAGTAACTACAGCGAATGGAATAGAAGTATATACAAGTCAAATAACAGAGATAGCAGATAGATATATAGATGAGCTAGAAGATATAGACAGTATATACACATATGAAGTATTTACAGATTTATTGTTATATATTTCTGACAATATGACACCTCTTGATAACTACAATGATATTACGGTATTAGACAATCTATTTAATATATACAAGAGATTATGCAGTAAGTATAGAGTATTACCAACATTGTATGATTTTAGTATGATGATTAATATAGATCCTAGTACTATAACTAGATGGATGAATGGAGAAACAAGGGGCGGGCTAACCTCTGAACACTGCAAGACGGCTAAAAAATGGAAACAGTATTGCGCCGGCAGATTGGCGTCAAATTTGAGCAACAGCAAAGGAACGGACGCCAATAAGATATTCATTGCCAAAGCAGCTTACGGCATGGCAGAGACGAAAGCAGTGGAACAAGAGCAGATCACTGGAGCTAGAAAGACGGTCGAGCAGATAGCACAGGACATTGGAGCGGACGAGTTGCCAGACTTTGGAGATCCGAAAGACGATGTAGACGCATTCGATTTCTAAACAATTCGATAAATAATCAGACAACTAATTGAATTGTGCAGAATGACATGAACGCATCAAAATATAAATACTGATTGATATAAAACCATACACTGAAAGAGATATATCTATTAAACAAACAGTTATTTGTTGTATAGATACATATGTTCGAGTGAATAACAGGTAATTTGATGCGTTTATATGGTACCGGGGGCGGGGGTCTACAGAGAAAAGGACCCGGGGTGCTTCTAACCCCCAAAAATAACGACCAAAAACAAAAAGGACCTTTATCGCCAATACCTATCAGGAGGAATTCTTAATGAACGATATTTTGGATACACTCAATTTTATGAAACCAACATACGTAGTCAAAACAGACAAGAATGTATGTCGCATACAGGCCAGTACCTGTTCAATAGATACTGATTTGAAAATCATTTGCTTTTACGATAAAGGATCTGTACAGGCTATGTTTCGTGTGGATGATGTAAAAACTTTTTATAAAATCATCTGATGGAGGAAGAGATATGTTGATTAAAATCACAGCAATGCTCATTGTTTTGACAATAGCATTCACAATAATCGGAAAAGCCTATTGTAAATCGCTAAATGATACTCACAAATTATTATTTAACATCGGTCATTTTACAAAAGGCGAACAGATATTTCTCTTCATCGTGGCTGCCATTTACTTTTCGACTTTCCTGTCGGTAATCGCAACAGCATTCTGGATGATTTTCAAATTCTTGTAGATCCTTAGGAGGTTTAGTGATGGGTGAAAAGGATAGAAATTGCGGATATGCGCTGATTGCAGATGATTTGATTCCAGATATTTCTGGAAGACTTGTTGTTGGTGATGATATTAAGATAATCAATGGAGAAAAAGATAATGAGTTCGAAGTATCGCTAAGTTTCGATGCAAGGTCTTTGAGGAATACATTTGTTTGGAACTTTTTGTTTGGTTCGAATAACTGGCGAAAATATCACGGTTTGCCAATGAGGAGAAGAAAATGGTTAAGACAGTAAATATTCTTGGAACTGAATACAGAATTGAAGTCCATAAACGATCGGAAGATGAATATATGAGAAAGAACGGTGCAGATGGGTATTGTTCAGATGACGGAAAGCTTATAGTAATCGCTGATACTTCTGAAAAAGAATCATTCCCAGATATGACCGATATTGAGCAGTCTGCATATCGAAAGAGATTGCTGCGACATGAAATTACACATGCATTTTTGGACGAATCTGGATTGCAGCATTGTTCCAGTGTTCCGATGGGTGCATGGGCGAGACATGAAGAAATGGTTGACTGGATAGCCATTCAGTTTCCAAAAATCATGAAAGCTTTCCAGGAAGTTGGTGCGTTATGATTAATCTATTGAACAGATTGTTTTGCAAACACGAAAAAATTCTTCCGGCCGGAACAATTCTTGTAAAACAGGAGGATGGTTCATGGAAGACAGAACATAAATGGAAATGCAGAAAATGTGGAAAGGTGATTAAAAGTGAGAAGAATTAGAAATTTCATTGCATGGATTTGTTTAATCAGTGGTGGCATGGCTGGATTGTATTCCGGCATTTACGAAATGATTTACATACCAGTTATCAATGCATGTGTGTTGCATGATGTAGGTCATTTGACATCGGCTGTAATTGCAAAAACGGTATTCAGCATTTTATGTGCGCCGTTTATAACTGTTGGATGGATAGTTGTTGCAATGATTCTATTTGGAGTTATTTATAAATCTGAAAGTGTCAGTAAAGACGATAAAATCTAGTGCAGCGCACAGCACGATAAATATTGATGCTAACCGTCAGATGGCGGTTTCGGATAGTGACCGAGAGGTTTATGGTTGTGGCAAAACTCAGCAACAAGGGATGGCAGCTCGCTGAAATGCGAGGGACTGAGTTCACGGGTTCGAATCCCGTCTATCCGATGTGGCGGAATTCAACCCAGTATCTTTGCGGAGATATTGACAGTAACAGGCTGTAGCCGAACGTGAGCGCAGTAGTTGGTATACACATGAAAAATCACGGAACCTGTTTTATGGGAGATGACAGTTCAGCAAAAACGCACCTCCGGCATTGGTGGATATGCAAGTGGACAAAGCAAGCTGACTGTAAATCAGTTCCTTCGGGTTCGTGAGTTCGTATCTCACTCCATCAATTCTCCAAGTGTAGCATTGGAGAACTCCTTCCTTGGATAAACACATACGCTTCTTGATATATGGCGGTATATTGAGAAGCACTCAGCCGTATTGACAGAATGGTAATGTAGCCGGTTGCTAGCCGGTCAGTCGGAAACGACTTGGAGGTTCGAATCCTTCATACGGCGGTAGCGGGCGAGTGAAACGGATAAGTAAATCACGCATGGCTCATTCCCATGAAATAATAGGTTCGACTCCTATGTCCGCAATTTCTGAGTTTTGCTGTTCTCAGAATGAAAACTTTTGTTGTTATGTAGCACTCCTTCAACCTTTTGTATTAAAAACAGCACCATGCTATCATAGCTCAATTGGATAGAGCAGCTGATTACGAATCAGCAGGTTCCCGGTTCGATTCCGGGCGGTAGCTTTTTAAAACATGATTAACTCAGTGCAGATGGATTTTTCAGTCCTGCTGAGATGCAATGGTAACGAGATAAGTTTATTCGGGATACTGGATCGGCTGATTCTTTTTGGCAGAAGTGATTCTGCTGGAGAAGATGAACATCGTCAACAATACCTTGCAGTGTATCATCATAGAGAAGTCAATAGCAGAATCCTTGTGGTCGGCGAATAATAGACGTCTGCTGTGCAGAAATAATCCAGTGATGTGAGTAGTGTGAGAGACTACGGACTAATTGGAAATCTCAAATAAGCTGATTTGCCTTGAATCCGAGAAATCGGAGTATAACACAAGAGGTTCGTTAAAGTAGCGGTATGGCAAGTTCTTGAATAAGATATTGGAAATCAAAATATGATTGATGTGTCCAAAAGAAAAATCTGAAAGAACCGTGAAATTTATGGGTATCAATCCCGTGTGTGCTTTGGCAGTGGTAAGAAGCCTAGAGTCGCTCTCAAAAGCTCAGACTTATCATCACACTGGCAGAATATGACTTTTACCGTGGTGAATAAGGGGAAACTCTAATCATTGTTTTTAATTCTTTATTTTTAACAATCAAATCCAGGTATTGCAACGCACCTGGGGATAGAAGTGTTTTAGTTGCGGTATCACTTCAAAAAAGTATGTATCAATAAAATATTGTAGTATAGCACTCAATGTTATTAAATATTGTTTTTTTGACAAAAGAACCGTAACAGAGATGACTGTATGGGAACACCAATACTCACCATATATTGCAGTCATCTGCTAACGGAACGTAGCTCAGTGGTAGAGCAGTGGTCTTTTAAGCCATGTGTCGCAGGTTCGATTCCTGCCTTTCCGATTTAGGAGTGTGATGAAATGAAAGTGTATGTGATTACTTCTGGAGAGTATTCGGATTATTACATAAATGCAGTTGCATTAATTAGAGAAAATGCTGAACAGATATGTGCAATGCTGAACAGTCCAAAAGACATTATAGCGACGTAGCTACAATTGAGGAATACGACACAGACGAAATTCAATGTGGTGTCAATGAGGATGTTGGTTTATGTTATGAGGCGAAGTTTAATTACAAAACATTGGAAAACATCTATTGGGGCGAGCCGTTTTATTCATTCGCTAGAAATGAAATTAAAAGAGGACTTTTGGCTCATAGGTACGAAATTCTAATAGCTGCCACATTCCCCAAAGATATGCCTCAAGAAAAGGTAAGAAAAATCATGAAAGATAGAGTAGTAAAATGGAAAGCGGAGCGAGAGGGCTTGTAGAAAGGAGAATGAACGATGACATTTAAAGAAGCATTTGAAGCAATGAAACATGGAGCAAAAGTAAAACTTCCATCATGGGCGGGATACTGGTTTTGGAGTGTTCCAGCGCAGTCAATCTTGATACATACGAAAGACGGAAATGATATTGATATTCGACAGATGGAAATCCCAGATTACACTTTTGGAAATATCGGTTCTGACGAATGGATGTTTGCTACAGGAGAAAATTGTCCAGCACTGGGCGGTATGAATAAATTTTCATTTTCAGAAGCCTTAAGACAGGTTAAGAAAAAGCGAAAAGTTACAAGAATTCTTCATGAAACAGAATGGCACTTACAGCTTGCATATGGAGATTATAGTTTCGCTCTTGGAAGAGAGGAATGCAGATTTGCGTCTAGTGATGCAATTATCGTATTAGTACATGATGGTGATAAAGATGTCTGTGGGCGCGAAAAAGCAGAACAGTATGTGCCGACACAAGAGGATATGCTTGCAGAAGATTGGGTGTTTGTGGAATGATACTAAAAGCAATTGCACATATCAAAGCAACAGGGCAGGCAGTTCTTGGAGTTTTGATATTTGAAACTATCACCATAGATGCCGGGTGGAAACATGATGATAAAGGGGAACTGTACTGGCAAACACCAAAAGAAAAGTATTTGCCAATATTTAAGACATATCAACGGATAGAGCCTTTCAGAGGGACATCAAAGGTTGTTGTGAATAATAAATTTGAATTTATAGCATATAGCGGAGTTAGATGCTTGATTGGAACGGAAGCAATCAGCAAAACGTCTAGGAGGATAGGAGGATTAATCATGAAGAAAGCAATGTTAAGCCAGCCAATGGCTGGAAAGACTGATGAAGAAATCGTAGCAACAAGAGAGAAAGCAATCAAGGTTCTTGAGGAAAAAGGATATGAGATTGTAAATACTCTCTTTACAGATGAATGGTACAGTAATGAATCTATGAAAGAACGTGGAGTAGTTCAGATTCCATTATGTTTTCTTGCTAAGTCCTTAGAGAATATGTCTCTGTGCCATGCAGCGTACTTCTGTAAAGGCTGGGAGAATGCAAGAGAATGCAAGATTGAACATGATGCTGCGGTTGCTTATGGGTTGGATATTATTTATGAGGAATAAATACCATGATCGTTAATGGTTGGTATTACTGTCCGGCTGGTCACAAAACAGGACAGCGGATAGAAGAGCATTCCAATATTGAGAATACGCCGATATGGTGTAAACACTGTAAGAAAGCGTATTATCCAGTGATTAAGGATGGGAAGATAAAACGATGAGTACGTATAAAACTTTTAGTCTGTATTTGGAAGAATATTGTGATGGGTGCGGGGATTTTGAAGCCGATATTGAAAAGATAAACGTTAGCTCATTTAGTGGAAAATCATATCTTACAGATATTCGTTGTAAAAATGCGGACAGATGTAGAAGAATTCATGAACAAATTGTTCGGCAATCAAGGATGGAAAGGTAAGGGAATCACGAAATGACAATAGGTGGTTGGTTTTTGTTCGGAATAATTGCAATTTGTATTTTAATAATTGCGCTATTTATTGCATTGTATTGGTTTGATGAAAAAAGAGGACCAGTCCCGTGGATAGTTTCAATCGGAATTGCTGTTGTATTATGCATTGGTTTATTTGTAGGTATGAATGCATATTACAACAATACTGAAAGCGGGAAGAGAGCATTAAAGTCTCAAGAATCAAATTTTAATTCAGGAATCGAGAGAACTGTGACGATTTATGATGTTAACGGGAAAGTCATAAAGCAATATGAAGGTAAATTTGATGTTGAGTATGACGATGATCGGATCTTATTTGATGATGAAAATGGTAAACGCCATGTGGTGTACTACACGACTGGAACGGTTGCTATTGATGAAAAATAATTAGTGCCAGAGCCTAAGAGCCAGAGCTGATATTTGTGAGAAATCGCAGATATTGGCTCTTTTTTTGATTTACAAGGAGGTGAGCAGATGAATTTTACGGAATACAAGCGAATAGCCAATGCATTGAAGATGCAACCATCAAATAAATACAGCACATGGGATAATATCATGCAGTTATGCTTGAATATGTATGAAGACAATCAAGGCTATCTCAAATATTGCTTGAAGCTTTCAAAAGCAGTTAAGAAATCAGCTCAAAGGTTGCTTATTCAGAATCAAGACGTGCGATTTGAGGATTTGTACTGGCAAGCATTGAAATTTGAAGCTCCGCATTTGTTTGACAGCTATCTGCTCTATCTCGAGCGAAAGCGATTAGAACAGGATCGTTTTTATTCTCCAAAAAGAAAGCAATTGAATAAGCATGGATTGATTCAATCCCTACAGGACATGGAAGATGATAAATTGGATATTCTTTCGATTTCCATGCCACCCGGTACGCAGAAGACTACTCTTGAAAAGTTTTTCTGTTCATGGATAATCGGAAGACACCCGGATGATTTCAGTTTGTTTTTCTCGCACAGTGGAGATATTACCAGAATGTTCTATGACGGGGTTATGGATATTACAACGAACTCAGATGAATATTGCTGGCAAGAGATTTTCCCAGACGTGAAATTTCATAGCACAAATGCTAAGCGAGAAACTATCAACTTCAACAAATACAAACCATTCTCAAATATCCAGTGTACCTCTGTTGGGAGTAAGAATGCCGGTAAGGTGCGTGCCAATAGATATCTGTATTGTGATGACTTAATCGGTGGTATTGAAGAGGCTCTGAATAAAAATATTCTGGACAAGTTATGGAGAATTTACGGTACTGACGCTAAACAGCGAAAAATGGACGGCTGCAAAGAAATCCATATTGCTACCAGATGGTCCGTACATGATGTAATTGGACGATTGATTGCTATCTATGATGGAAATGATAAGGCACGCTTTATTGCTATTCCAGATATAGATCCTGTTACCGGAGAATCGAATTTCGACTATAAATACAACGGATTCAGTGTTAAGTTCTTCCACGATCAGGAACTTACAATGGATGAAATTTCATATAAGTGCCTGTACAAGAATGAGCCTATCGAGCGTGAAGGACTTCTGTATACAGACGAAGAGCTTAGAAGATTCATTACACTTCCGCTTGGAGAGCCAGATGCAATCCTTGGAATATGCGATACGAAGAATACCGGTACAGACTCCATGTTCTTACCGTGCCTGTTGAAGTATGGCAATGATTATTATCTTACAGCTTGCATTTGTGATGATAATGCAAATTATGGAATCCAGTACGAACGAACATCTGATTTGATCGTGAATACTAGGATGCAACAATGTCAATTCGAGAGTAATAACGGTGGAGATCGTGTGGCTTTGGATGTGAGCAAACTCGTAGAAGAAAAGGGCGGGGTATGTAATATTACCACCAAATACACAGAATCAAACAAGGAAACGAAAATCATAGTAAATGCTGATTGGGTTAAGAAACACGTCCTGTTTAAGGCAAGAACAGAGTATCAGCCAAAGAGTGATTACGGAAAGATGATGGGATTCTTGATGAGTTATTCAGTTCGTGGTAAAAACCCACATGATGATGTGCCGGATGGATTGGCCAGCTTTGCATTATTTGTACAGAATCTAATCGGCGCAACAGTAACAACATATAGCAGAGCAGCACTCGGAATTTAGGAGGATAATTGAAATGAAGCTTACAAGAAAAGATATTGCAAACTATAAATTATTAAAGGTCCTCCTTGAAAGGGACCAGAGAAAACTTGACCGGTATATTGCAAAACAGCCATCTACATATTCCGGCAAGGTATACGGATCCAATCCAAATTTTCCATATGAGCCACGTGGGTTCACGGTCGGTGGTTGTACAGATGCTGAGATTCGTCAACGACAAGAATGGGACCAGAAATGCCGTGAGATGGAAGTTAAGATTCAAGATGATATCCGTAGACTGAATGAGTTGGAAATGGCTATCGATACGGTAATTGCAAATGCGAATGATGTTGAGGACAAGATGATTCTAGAATACACGAAAGACGGAATGTCTCAGCAAGAAATATCAATGAAGCTAAGAATAGACCAATCTTGGGTGTCGAGAAGATTAAAAAAATACGTTTTTGACTAAATTCGCATAAAAAGCATAAAATACAGTAGTAAAATTATAATCGAAGAAATTGTAATTCGTTCATTATTAAGAGAAAAAGAGCTTTACGTGGTACCGTCACGTGAGGTTCTTTTTTTATGCAGAGGTGGAACTAAGTGGAGTTATTTGGAAGAAAACAAATTTTTACAGACGAACTGAATATAGATGCGACAAATATACTTCCTGTACTTAGTGAAGCTTTTACAATCCATGAAATGAACAGGAACGAAATTCAGTATCTTTTTGAATACGCAAGAGGCAAACAGCCAATTTTGAAAAGAGAAAAGGAAGTCCGGCCAGAAATCAATGAGCGAATCGTTGATAACATGGCATCCGAAATCCTCGAGTTCAAATTGGGATATGAATTCGGCTCGCCAATTACATATGTGCAACGTGCCAGAAAAGATATGAAGAGTGCCGGATTTTTCAAAAGAGCTATCCAGAAGATATTCGGCAGTAAAGAATCACAGATTGAAGATATGCGTATTGCTGCTATTAATGAAATGCTGACAGAAGAGAGCAAATCATCAAAGGATCTGCAATTGGCAAAAGATGTAAAGACTTGCGGTGTCGGATACAGGTTGATATTACCGAAACGTTTCAAAATTGGAAGTTCGGTATTTGATTTATTGGTTCTGAATCCTATGAATACATTCGTTGTATATAGCAATGATGCCTATAGGGAGCCGGTTCTTGGAGTAACCTATTTTCCGAGAAGTGATGGCTCTATTCTTTTTGGATGCTATACGAAAAATCAGTATTTTGAAATTGAAAGAGATGTCTCCTCCGGTTCTTATTATCAGGACTTTAAAGTATTGCCGAATGTTTTAGGGCAAGTCCCGATTATAGAATATATCAATGATTTTGACCGTATGGGGTGCTTTGAAAAGGCAATCCCATTGATGGATGCACTGAATACTACAGATTCGGATAGAGTAAATGACATTGCACAACATGTTCAAAACTTGTTGTGGGGTGACAACATTGAAATTGACGATGAACAGTACAAACAGATGCGCCAGGATGGAATGATTGTTACTAAATCACCGACTGGGAGAACCGCAACATTGAAATATTTAGAGTGTGCGCTTGACCAATCCGGTAATCAGTTATTGGTTGATTACATCAAACAGCAAATTCTTGATATATGCAGTGTTCCAAGTCGTTCGGAATTGTCTGGTGGTAGTACAGGAAGTGCCACGAATATGTCAACTGGTTGGATGGCAGCAGAAACGGATGCAAAAGCTAAGGAGCAGATCTGGACAGCATCTGAAAGAAGAGAAACGGCTGTTATTTTGAGCATTATCAAAAACAGTGATGAAGTTGATGATGATATTTCCAAACTCAGTTTGGCTGATTTAGATATTAAGTTTTCTAGGTCACGTACATACGACTTGGCTACGAAATGTAATTCGCTTGCAACATTAATTCATATTGGAATTGACCCGTTAAGGGCAATTGAAACAGTCGGATTATTTACGGATCCGCAACAGGTAGCACTTGATTCTGCAGAAAGAATCGACAAAGTGTTATTCCCGAGCGATACTCCGACAGAAAAAACGGATGAACCAAATGATGATCCGTACAAAAAGAGACAGCCAGATATAACAGATCAGCCGTCTCAAGTATCAGTTTCAGATTGATAAATTAGCATCTCACCTTATGGTGGGGTGCTTTTTATATGCATAGCAGGGAAGCTATTCAAAAACGCAAGAGACAAGACAAGTCTTAAAAACGGAACATTAAGAAATTTAATCGAGAGGGAACTCGTATAAAACGCAGGAGGTAAAGAAAATGGCAGACTTAAAAGATTTGCTCGGTGACGCTTATAAAGAAGACATGACTTTTGATGATATCAATAGCGCTTTAGCTGAAAGAGACTTGGTAGATAAAAGTCAGTTTGATGGATTTGTCCCGAAAACACTTCTGGACAAAGCAAATTCCGAAGCAGCTGATTACAAAAAAAGATGGAAGGCAGCAAGTTCCGAACAGGAGCGAAAGGCTATTGAAGAAGCTGAGCAGAAAGCTCAGGCAGAAGAGGAGTTAAAGAACCTTCGCCGTGAAAACAAAGTTTCGAAGTACGAGAAACAGTATCTTGCTCAGAAATACGATCCTAAGGACGCATTCGACATTGCCGAAGCTCTTTACGATGGAGATATGGATACAGTATTCAAAATCCAGCAGAAGCATGATGATGAAGTGCGAAAAAATATTAAAGCAGAAATCATGAAAGATATGCCAGCACCTCCGTCAGGCAACCAGAAAACAGTAGATTACAGTAAACAAATTGCAGAAGCTCAGGGAAGAGGAGATATGGTCATGGTAGCATCTCTCATTCGTCAACAAGCTGAAGCTAACGCAAAATAAAGGAGAGATAAGAAATGGCAGACGTACTTGCAATGAGTGGGAACACTCCTAATTATAGTGGAATGCTCTTCAACAAGGGCAACACAAAAACACCTTTTTCAACAATGATTGGTGCGCACAGAAAAACTACAAATCATACAGAATTCGTAACAGGACAGGAATACGAGACAGCAGAAGGATCTCAGCCAGAAATTTCCGAAGCTGAATCATTAACAGCACCGGATGCATCCGTTGTGAAGAGAGAACAGAAGACAAATGTTACTCAGATTTTCCAGGAAAGCGTTGGAATTTCTTATGGAAAGATGTCTAACATGGGAACTCTTTCAGGAATCAATGTTGCGGGGCAGCAGGCTAACCCAATTAGTGAAGAAGACTTCCAGGTTGCTGCTAAGATGGCTAAAATCGGACAGGACATTGAGTATACATTCCTTAACGGAGTGTATCAGAAGTCGACAGGCGATAATGTTCCGAATAAATCAAGAGGACTTCTTACTGCAATTGAATCAAACATTGTTGATGCAGATGGAAAGATGCTTTCGTTTATGCTACTGTGCGAAGCTATTAAGTGCATTGATGATTCTAACGGAGATACAACAAACCTTGTAGTAGGGCTTGATTCTACCGGAAGATTACAGCTGAATGCAGATGCAGCAGCTAACGGATTAACAATCGTGAGTGCCGGAAGAGATATCAATGGTATTGCAGTAGATCAGGTGCTTACACCGCTTGGAACTGTATATCTTAAGACTCTGAAATATCTTCCAACGGGAACAGTTGCATTGTTTGACCCATCTATCATGGCACCGGTTGAACAGATTGTACCGAAAAAAGGAAACTTCTTCCTTGAAGAACTTGCAAAAGTCGGTGCAGGAACAAAGAAACAGATCTTCGGACAGATTGGTCTTGATCACGGCCCAGAATGGTATTCAGCAAAGATTACTAATCTGAGCATGAGAACACCACACGATGAAGATATGGCAAGACGCTATGTACAGGTAAGCGCCAGTGCGCCGGCTGAGCTTGGAACGCTCACAGTACAGTCAGCAGCCGGAACAGCTGTGGGAGCAACAAAACTGACTGTAACGCCTGCACTCACTTCCGGAAATTCTTATAAATATAAAGTGTCCGATGAAGAGACTAAAGTTGAAGCTGGACAGAATGTTCGTGTTTGGAAGTCTTGGGACGGTAAGTCAGATATCGTAGCAGAGAGTGGAAAACATATCATCGTTGCTGAATGCGACAAGAATTATGAGGTTTTAAAGGCCGGAAGTGCAACGGTAACTGCAAAAGCCGAAGGTTAAGGAGCGAATGATCGATGGAAGAGCTTATAGATAGTATATTTTCCGATTTAAAAACTGAATTGAATTCAGAGCTGACAGGAGAAAACGATCAAGCTCTTCTGTTGGTTAAGGTAAAAAATGCTGTGGATGATGTTGAATGTGTAAGAAATTATCAAGGTCATCACACAGATGAATTCAAAGAAAAGGATCTGAAAAAAATGAAACCAGTAATTAAGCGTCTCGCTTTATATGATTGGAACATCATTGGAGCGGAGGGCCATTCGAGCTATTCCGATAATGGTACTTCAAGAACTTTCGTAAGCAGAGATGATATCTTGAGTCAGGTAATTCCTTTTGCAACAGTGTTATCGGCTCAGTAAGGCGGTGATCCAATTATCTCCCGGCAACAGGGTAAAGTTGTAAGAAGATTGTGCGTGACCAAAGTGGTGATTTTGCCGGAATGGTCGCAGGGAAATATGTGCAATGATGGTGGAGGGATAGCACATTGAGAAACTTAAAGAAAAATGAAACAAAATTATGGTATTCGAATTACGGAAAAGGGAATCCGATACTGGATGAAAACGGTGATGAGACGGGAGATTATGACAGCGGTTATGGTTCTCCTGTTTCTTTTTTCGCTACTTTATCGGCAAGCAAAGGAAATGCCTATGCCGATGTATTTGGAACGAATCTGGACTACACCAGAACGCTATCAACGGTTCAGAAACTTCCTATTACAGAAGAGTCTCTTATTTGGAAGTCTGAGCCGGCTCTGAATGCAGATGGTACGGTCGATAAAGAATCAGCCGACTATACTGTAGCCGGTATAGCAGATGGATTAAACGAATTGGTGGTTGCCCTGAAAGCGAGGAAGAAAAATGCCTAGATACAAAGTGGGATTATCCGCTAGAGAATTTCGTGAGTTGGCAGATCAGATACATGATTATCGAATGGATTTGCAAGAAAAATGTGAGGAATTCACACGGCGTCTTGCTGAGGAAGGTGTTGCGATTGCAAAAGCAAATATCTTAAGCGAAGAAGCAATCTATACCGGCGAACTGCTTAATAGCATGGATTTTGAACCGGGCGATATTGTATCTAACGGCGCATCGTATTACATTTATACGGCGTGCCCCTGGGCGAAATTCGTTGAATTTGGTACTGGTATTGTTGGCTCTGAAAATTCTCATCCAGATACTTCGGTTGTTGGATGGAAATATGATACCAACAAGCACGGTGAAAAAGGATGGCACTATTTCAAGGATGGCGCATGGCATTGGACACAAGGTATGCCGTCAAGACCATTCATGTACAATACTGCTTCTGAATTGCGAAGCATGAATACTATAGCCAATATAGCAAGGGAGGTGTTTGGAAGTGATTGACGTATCGAATAGAGTTCTGACCAACATCAAAACATATGTGGCAGAAACTTGTAAGAATGTATCCAATTATTCCAGCAAAAGTCCTCCGGCATTTCCGGCAGTATCAGTTGTTCAGATTGATAATCCGGATGCGTGTATGGACCTGGAGAATAACGAAAATGCCGTAACTTCTGTGATTGAAATTCAGTGTTATTCCAATAAGAGCAACACAGAGTCAAGAAATATCGTAAATCAGTGTTGTGATGCTATGAGAATGATGGGATATCGGCGTTCATACGGTCCGAAACCCGTCACTAATGCATCAGACACGAATATCTATCGCACCGTGGCAAGGTTTACAAGACTTGTCTCAGCAGTAGACGAAATAGAGAAATTTGAAACTAAGGAAGCGTAAAGCTTCCTATTTAATATGTAATTTTTACCGGATACCAATTAGAGGTATTCGCTGACCGCATTAGTTAGCGGTAGAAAGGAAGAGAAAAATGGCAGATACAGTAAAAGCATTAAGTACTATTAATACGGTACTCAAAGTTGGAGATACTGGCGCAGCAGTGGCAAAAGTTTGCAAAATCAAAAGTTATCCAGATCTTGGAGGAGATCCGGATAAAATCACAGTAACAGACCTTGAAGATACAGATGAAGCGTCTGTTCCTGGTGTTCGTAGTGCAGACGATATGCAGTTTACGGCAAACTACAAAAAAGAAGCATACGAATCAGTTCTTAAAGTTGCTGGAAAGAAACAGGTGTTTGAGCTTGATTTTGGAGAAGATGGAGTAGATGGCAAGTTCTCTTGGACAGGAGTGCTGAACGTAAAAGTGAACGGCGGAGAAGTTAACGGGGCACGTGAAATGACGCTGTCCATTGTACGTGATTCCGCTATTCAGAATAAAGATGCTGCTACAGCGTTTCCCGCAGCATAGTCCTGAACTAAATACTCAAAATGAGAACGTACAGGACGTTAGCAAAGAAGAAAATGTAACTGATTAAGGTATTTGTAGAGTCGCTTCGGCGGCTCTTTTTTTTGAAAACGGAGGACGTCAAAAATGGTAAAAGTAAAAATCAATAACAAAACATACAACGTAGGTGAACTTGAATTTAAGGATTATACACATATGGAAGAGCAGGGCTTTTCTATCGTAAATGCATTTTCAAAGAACCAGTTCATGCTGATCGCTATGGGATTTGTATGTGTAATTCTCGGATGTGATAGAGATTATGCAGAAACAGTTATTCAGCAACATGTCCTTGGCGGTGGAAACGTTCGAGATATCACAAGTGCATTTGCGGAGGCAGTAGCTGAATCAGATTTTTTCCGAAAGATGCTGGGGATGACAGAAACAGAACAGGAGCCGGAGGAGTTGGAAGAAGAGAAACCGAAGCCGACCAAAAAAGTTCAGGCAAAATAATTAAAGTAAAAAGTTACACGCAGTTCATTTATGATTACTGGTTGCCAATAGCAGCGCAGTGTGGAATTGGTTACAAAGAGTTTTTGGAAATGACACCAAAGGCTCTTTCTGTTTATAAAGAACAAAAAGATCAGGAGAATAAATCACGATTGGCGCTTGCAGATATGAGTGCGTGGATGAACGGAGTCTATGTTTTAAGAGCAATAGGCTGTGTAATGGACAAGAATGCAACTTATCCAAATAGTAACGTTTTCTTCAATGATGAGCCAGAACTTACGGAGGAAGAAAAAGAAGAAATTATAAAAGAAAATACCCAGATTGCAGCCAGCAATTTTGCAGCATGGGCCGAGGTGGCGAATAAATCGCAAAAGTAAAGTGAGGTGAAGAGTTATGCCAGATGAAATTGATAGACTTGAGATAGCCGTAGAAGCAGAAGCCAATAATGCCAATAGAGCATTGTCCGGCATGGAAAAACGATTAAATAAAGTAGCTAATGCACTTGAAAAAGTGATGATTATGGCTCAAGGTGGGTTGTCATTTGAGAATGTCGATGTTAGCAAGCTCTTTGCCGGTAATGCCATAAATAAGGCTGCAAAAAAGGCTGGAAAAGATTTATCAGATGGTCTGATCAAGGGATTTAATTTAAACAAGGCTGATGCCGATGTACAGAGACAGGTTAAATCTTTAGTTGGGAAGATTTCGGATGAATTAGCAAAATCATCTGGAAAGCCATATGCCGGAATTAATGCTGATATGGAGCAGTTGGCGAAAACTGTTTCTAAGAACGGCTCTGTAGCAAGGGAAACGCTCGGTGAATATAAAGAACTCTATGAGACTGTAAAAAGTCTTGGGAAAATAAAAATTCATCCAGATACAGCAAAGTCTCTTGGGGATTCATATAAAGACCGAACGGGATTGCTTAGACAGAAACTGTCCACATCTTCTGATGGAACAGAACTCGATACTGTTTACGGAGAACTTAGAGATAAGTTTCCGAGCATCCTCAAAGATGTTAACAATGTAGAAGATGAATTTCTTCAATTGGATAGTGCGGTAAAACGATTTTATAGTTCTGTTAATGCGTTTGAAAAGCCGGAATGGCTTGAGGATGCAGCATATGAGAGCGTAATCGATGGTTTTTCTAATCTTATCGAGCGCATACAGTATACAAAAAAAGAAACGGAACAGCTCACAGAATCAATGCATGGCATTAAAGATACCGGTAAGAGTTTCTCGGAGTTATTCGGTGCCGGAATGGACACGTCTGGACTTGAAAAAGCAACTGCATTAATCAAAGATGCTACTCAGCCACGTACCAATGGTGCGTCAAATCAAAGAATGAGCAGAGCTGATTTAAAATATCCGGCAAAATCCTTAAAAGAGCTTCAAAATCAGTTTAAAGATTCTCGATTAGAAGTAGATTTTTCTTCAAAAGGAGGACCAGAACTCAGAAAAGAGATTGGTCAAAATGAACGTGCTTTTCAGAGAATGAAGCAAAGCATTGCTGACAAGATATCCCTTGCTGGAACGGATGAACTTAGTGGAAAAGACTGGTATAGATCTGTTATGCAGATGAATCAGTATAGAAATGCTGTTGTTGACGCTACAGAATCTCTCAAATTGTTAGAAGCAGAGAAGAAAAAGGCAAATGAACTTGCCATGAGTAAAATCAAAATTACCCGTGATGGTGATGGAGAGAGAGATGCGCCAGAAGAAATTAATGAAAAAGTTCCAACTGTTATTAAAGAATCGTCTATAAATGCAAAGAACTTAAGCGATAACTTGAAAAGGGTATCTGTTCCGAAAGAAGCGTTAGACGATGCGAAACAACTTGGATATCGTCTTGCTGATGCATCAGACAAAATGGACAAGGTATCAAAGCAGTCGGCTTTTCGTAAATTCCCACAAATGATGATGGATTCATTTAAGTTGAATGAAGACGGACAACTCCCGGCATTGCAAAAAGTTTCTGCTACTTTCAGAAAATCAATTGGCAGTATGCCTATGAAAGTAATGGACTTCATGAAGTTGGATGAAAGTGGGTCGTTAAAAGGTATTTCTTCTTTGAAAGAGAAAATCCGTGAATCTGGCAATGCGAAAATGAAAGCACCAGATACATCAGCCGTTGATGAAAAAATTAGTCAAATTAAAAGAAATATTTCAGAAATGAAAAACGCCCTTCAAGGGGAAATCAGTATTGGAGATTTTGACGGTGCAGAAGAAACATATCAAGATATCCTTAAACTTTCCAAAGCTTTAAAAGAATACGAAGGGATAAAAGAACAGGCTTTTGGAAACGCTGAAAAAGTTAACAGCTTTAGAAAAGCATTATCCGGCATAAAAAATACTGCTAAGGGAATTAATTCTGTAAAAAAATCTTTTAATGATGTATCAAAAGCTGTGCAAAATGCAAGAGGTATGGCGAGCAAAGCTATTCATCCATTCCGAACATTAAAAGAATTAATTGCGGGGACAAGCAACCAAGGCAATAAAGGAATGTCGTGGGGAAGGATGATAGGATCATCTATCATGTTTTCTTCAATATTCGGTGCCATCAGTCAGATAAAAGAAGCAATTAAAGCTGGTTCAGATAATCTCGTACAGTACAGCAGTTCATACAATAATAGCATTTCTTCAATGGTATCGTCCTTACTGTATTTGAAAAATGCATGGGCGGCAGCATTTGCACCAGTAGTAAATGTCGTTGCGCCATATATATCGCAGTTCATTGACATGATAGCCGGTGCTTTAAATGCAGTAGGACAGTTTATGGCTGCGCTTACTGGAAAAGGTTATACGGTGCAAGCAAAAAAGGCTTGGTATGATTACGGCAAGTCTATAACAGATACATCCAATAAAACAGCAGATGCAACTAAAAACACAGATAAAGCTAACAAGGCAGCAAAAGAATTCAGAAAAACTGTATTAAGTTTTGATGAGCTCAACATGCTAAATGCTCCGGACACATCATCATCTGGCTCCGGAAGTAATCCGAATTCCGGATCCGGTTCTGGTGGAAAGTACACTGGTCCATCTGCTTCGGAAATGTTTGAGACAATCGAAGTTCCAAATTCAATGAATAAGTTAGCTGAAATGTTCAAAGACGCTATTGCGAAATCTGATTTTACAGATATTGGTCGGATGATAAGTGATAAACTTAGCAATGCATTGGAGAGCATAGACTGGCAGAAAATATATCATTATGCTGATAATTTTGGAAAAGACCTGGCGACATTCCTCAATGGATTGATTACGCCACGTCTTTTTTATGATTTAGGCGCAACAATAGCCGGAGCAATTAACACTGCATTTCATGCAGCAAATGCTTTTGCAATTAATTTTGATTGGTCTAACCTAGGTACTTCTTTAGCGAAAAGTATTAAAGGATTTTTTAAAAATTGGGATGCAGGGCTTACCGGAGCAACTTTCGGGAATTTCTTTTCAGGAATTTTCGATTCAATGTCAAGTTTTCTTAATACGCTTAGTGAAGACGATGCGTTCAAAACAATTGGCCAGAAACTGGTTGATCTGTTATGTGGCGTAGATTGGGGGAAATGTGCTTGGAGTCTTGCGGGATTTTTCTCAGCTTTTTATAATGCTTTAATTGATTTCCCGGCTGATTTTGTCGAGGGAATTGGAGAATCACTCATTGAGCATATCACTGGCTCAAAATTTGATGAAGAAGCTCGCAAGAAGTTTGAAGAGAAATTGGCACCAATTAAAAAAGCATATAAATTTATTCTCGAAGGAATAAATCCATTCACGCGAATTAAGAGAGATATTGAATTTGCAGTAAATGCATTCGCAGAATTGCAGAAATTTCTTGATAAATTTAAAAAAGATATTCAAAAGAAACTTGAAGACCTTTTTAAACCTAGTTCGTTTGCAGAAATAGGCAAAAACATTTTAAAAGGCATTGTGCGAGGATTCGCTGAAAGATTCGATATATTCCCTGCACTTGATTTCTTTAATTGGGTGTATGACAAGATATGTGAATTATTCGGAATTCATAGTCCAGCCAAAAATATGGAGCCGCTTGGTGAAAATATTTTTCTTGGAATTGTTAATGGATTTAAAAATAAATTTGATTCTTTCACAGATGCTATTTCGCAGTGGTATGAAAAAAATGTTAAGCCTTGGTTTTCAACAAATAAATGGTCTGGGCTTTCCAAAAATGTAAAATCAAGCTTTTCTGATATTGATGATTGGTTTGGAAAGAAATTTCAAAAGGCGAGAAATTTAGTTAATGATATATTTCAGAATGTTGGAACCTGGTTTTTAGCAAGAAAAACAGATGTGCAAAAAGCACATCAAGATGTAGATTCATGGTTTGACAAGAAGTATGCAAATGCACGAACCTATGTGAATGGTGCATTTAGCAATATCGGTACTTGGTTTAGTGTACGAAAAAATGAAATTCAATCCGCGCATCAAGATATGGATTCGTGGTTCAACACGAAATACCAAAATGCACGAACCTATGTGAATGGTGCATTTAGCAATATCGGTACTTGGTTTGTTAACAGACGAACCGATGTCCAAAATGCGCAAAACAGCATTAGTTCTTGGTTTAGTACAAAATACCAGAGCGCACGATCATCTGTAAATAGTGCGTTCAACAATGTCGGAAGCTGGTTTGGAAATAGAAGAAATGATATCCAGTCAAATATGAGTTCGATAGCTTCATGGTTTAGAAGCACATTCCAAAAAGCTTACAATGCAATTACCGGAATTTTCAACAATATTGGTTCATATTTTTGGCGTATTGGTGAGAATATTAAATCACCTATCCGCAATGCATTGAATGGTGTTATCAGTGGTGTTAACTGGGTGCTTGGAAAGCTTGGATCAAAAACAAGATTTTCAGCCGTGAGATTTGCAACTGGTACTGGTGCGAACGGAGTGCCTCAAGACACTCTTGGAGTGGTTAATGACCAAGCCGGTGGAACATATCGTGAGATGGTACAGTTCCCAAATGGAAAGACGATTATTCCAAAAGGACGTAACGTAATGCTTCCTATGCCGAAAGGAACAAAAGTACTTCCAGCGAATAAGACAGCTGCACTGATGCAAGCTCAAAATATTCCACATTTCAAAAAAGGAATTGGAGATTTCTTTGGTGGCGCATGGGCGAAGTTTAAAAACTTTACAGGTGACGTTCTTGATTATGCAGAACATCCCAAAAAACTCATGCAGATAGCTATTGATAAGTTCACTGATTTAAGAGGTGCTGTTGAACCTGGATTGTCTATGGCAAAAGGAGCGGTAAATACCGTATTTGATTCTGCTGTCAATAAAATAAAAGGTCTCTTAAAGGATTCTGGCGGGAACGTAAAGTATAAGCCATCTGCCGGTGTAGAACAATGGAGAAGCCTTGCGAAGCGTGCACTGCAAATGACTAATCAATATTCAGAAGCCAACTTGAACAGATTGCTGATGCAGATGAAGTCAGAATCCGGCGGAAATCCAAAAGCGATAAACAATTGGGACAGCAATGCAAAAAAAGGAATTCCATCTAAAGGACTTATGCAGGTGATTGATCCTACATTCCGCGCTTATGCATTAGCACCTCACAATAAAAATATTTATGATCCGTTGTCTAATATGTTGGCAGCTATTCGATATACCGTATCAAGATATGGAAGTCTTGCTAAAGGATGGAAAGGTCATGGATATGAACTTGGAGGATTCCCTAAGAACGGGGAGGTATATGTAGCAAATGAAAACGGATTTGGCTCTGAGATGATTGGAAAGATGGGTAACCGGAATGTGGTTGCAAACAATCAGCAGATTACAGATGGAATCAAAGAAGCAGTCATTGATGCGATGATGGAAGTCTATATTGCAACTCAAAATAACGGAGCAGACAGCAACGGTACAATTCCATACATCATTAACGCAGTTCTCAAGACGGAAGATAATGAGGTCTTAGCAAGAGCTGTTGAAAAAGGACAGGCAAGCAGAAGTAGTCGGTTTAATCCGAGTCCTGCTTATTAGGAGAGGATAAAATGCCAAACAATCATAATATGCTTAGAGTAGACGGGGTCTGGATAAAGTCCCCGTCTACTTTTACGTGGGGAAAACAGGATATATCTGCTTCCGATGCCGGGCGTACAGATGATACCGTTATGCACAAAAACAAGGTCGGCGAAAAAAGAACTCTTGACCTTGCTTGGAATGGTACAACGCCGGCAGAAACAAGTGCGATTTTAAAAGCGTTTGCTCCCGAATATGTCAATGTAACATATTGGGATGCAGAAGACGGAAAATGGGAAACAAGGGTTTTCTATACCGGCGATAAAAAAGCACCAGTAAAAATATGGACAGTAAATCAGAAGAGATACGAAAGTGTCTCTTTCAACATAATAGAGAGGTAATTTCTGTGAGAAACATTACATCGGCGTTTAAGGAACAATTGAATAATGATAATAGAAAATACCTTGAATGGATTGATATCACACTGAAAGATGGAACCGTACTTAACTTAAGAGAAAGTGACGTATGGGGATATGGTTTGAAAGTGGAAGACGCTGTATCAGATTCTTCGGAGTTCAAAATTGGATCTGCCATCGTCAACAAAGCAACAGTCACTTTGAACAATATCTACGATGATTTTTCGAATTATGATTTCGAGGGCGCAACAGTTGTTTGCTATGTCGGATTAAGAATATCACCATCAGGTCTGGAATTTCCGAAAGACGTTCCGTGGCTTGATGTTAACGGGAATACTATATTGGATATTGATGGCAATGAAATATATATCAAATATGATGATGCAGAAATCGAAAGAATTCGTCTCTGCACTATGACAGTCGTTGATGCACCATACCAGAATAGTTCAATTCTTACATTGACTTGCCAAGATAACATGATGAAGTTTGATAAGGATTATTCTGAAAGTAAGCTGCAATATCCGGCCACAAGAAGTGAAATCATAAGAGATGCTTGCAAGGTATGTGGTGTTAGCCTACAGACTGTGACGTTTGCAAATGATGATTATGTTATTCAAGAGAGACCGTCCGATGAACAGCTTACATTCCGTCAAGTGATATCGTGGGTTGCTCAAATAGGCGGTCAGTGGTGCAGATGTGATTCTTACGGAAGATTAAGCATTGCCTGGTACGATTTAGGGTCCTACGAAGCAGACACATTGCCGAACGGAAAGTATATCACAATCAAATCATATGACAGTCTTTCCGTTAATAACGAAGATGTCGTCATTACAGGTGTTAAGGTCACGGAATACTTGGAAGATGCGTCAGCCGATAAGCAGGCTACATCTTATCAATACGGAACAGATGGATACGTTATCGAAATTAAAAACAATAAATTGATCGTAGAGGGAACTGGAGAAGCAATCGCTACCATGATTGGAAAACGAATTGTTGGAATGAAGTTTAGACCATTCTCTACATCGATGATGAATAATCCGGCCATTGAAGCCGGAGATATCTGTGTAATTTCCGACAGGAAAGGGAATACATACCGAAGCCTTATCACATCTTCCACGTTTCAAGTTGGGAACAAACAGAATGTGGAATGTGGTGCTAAGAGCGCTGCAAGGAATAGTACGAAGCAATATAGTCTATCCTCTCAAACTATTGCGGAATACAGAAAATTATTACAAAAAGAGCGAAGCAGAAGAGAGAAAGCTGTTAAAAATCTTGCAGATAGAATCAGTAATTCTGCCGGATTATACACTACAGTAGAACAGAATCCAAGCGGTGGCTATACCTACTATCTCCATAACAAAACTTCTCTTAAAGAATCAGATATTGTTTGGAAAATGACTGCCGAAGCATGGGGTGTTTCCACAGATGGCGGTCAAACTTGGAATGGTGGCATGACAGTAGATGGAGATACAATCGTTCGTATCCTTGATGCCATTGGAATAAAAGCAAATTGGATTACATCGGGTGAATTTAAAGTTGAAGATGAAGACGGGAACGAAGTATTTTATGTGAACTGTGATACAGGAGTTGTGCGAATTAAAGCACAATCTTTTTCTTTGACTGGAACTACAATTGAAGAGATCGCAAATAGGCAAATTAATAAATTTGTTGATAGTGTATACAATGCAGATATATCAGAAATAAACGGAAAGATTGATTCAAAAAACGCAAATTATTATCAGAATACAGATCCGGCCTTGGCTTGGACTGGTACATCAGAAGAAGCTTGGAGAGATGTGGATGGTAATGCAATTTTAGATGCAGAAGGCAACGAAATACTTATTACATGTGAGACTGAAAAAGGTTTGCATGAGGGTGATAAATGGAAAAATACTTCAAATAATGAAGAGTATATCTATAAAAGTGGAAACTGGATAAAAATATGCTTGCCGGACTCTATCATGAAGCAATTAGATGGAAAGATTGATTCATATTTCTATGATTATGAACCCACAACATCCAATTATCCCGCAAGCGAATGGAAAACAGATGAAGAAAAAGAATCCCACAACGGAGATCTATTCTTTTGGAAACAAAAGGGAGGAGGCTTATGCTACAGATACGTTCAAATAAACGAGGAATGGACATGGTATAACGTTAAAGACCCTAGTGTTCAGAAAGCATTAGAAGATGCCAGCAAAGCGCAAGATACGGCAGATGGTAAGCGCCGGAATTTCATTACAACTCCTGTTCCACCGTATGATGTTGGAGATTTGTGGTCGCAAGGCAGTGATGGTGATTTAATGCGTTGCCAGACTGCACGTGCAAGCGGGAATTACAATTCTTCCGATTGGATTAAAGCTGTCAAGTATACAGATGATACGGCAGTTGATAATTTGAATAAGCTATTAACGCAAGAAGAAATCTTCAACAGGTTGACCAACAATGGTGAAATTCAAGGAATTTATTCACAAGATGGACAACTCTATATTAACTTTTCTTATGGAAAAGGCGGAACGCTGAAACTCGGCGGGGTTAACAATGAAAATGGAACACTTATCGTTTTGGACGCGAAAGGAAATGAAGTTGGCAAATGGAGTGGAAACGGACTCGATCTGAAACAAGGGACAATATCAGGAACAGCTATATTCTTAGATGGTAATTGGAATGATTATATAATTGGTCGTACTGGCGAGCTCGGTAGTGATGAAAAACATGAAGTTATGAAAATCTCAAACACTGGACTACACATAGACACAACAGAAGATAATTTTTTGCCTGGGGATATGATTTTTGACATTGATGCCAGTATGTTCAGCGGTATATATATCAGGCCTAAAAAAAGCGGGGCTGGAATTAATTCCATGTTATGTAGTTGGGGACTTGCAGCCATCAAAAATAATGATTTGAGTAAAGTTCACAATCCTATTTCTGGTGCACTCATGTCCAATAATTCCGCAACTTATAAATCTGATGGCATCAATATTACGGGTGACAATTGGATGAGTAACTATACTAAAATAGATGCAACATCCATAGAAACTACGGGGACAAAAAACCGTATTGTTGAGACAGAAAATTATGCGCAACGCTTACAATATTGTTATGAGATGCCATCGCCACTATTTGGCGATGTCGGAGAAGCATGTACAGATGATTCCGGCAGTTGTTATGTAATGCTAGATGATGTGTTCCGCGAAACAATAGCAGATGATTCTACATATCATGTATTTATCACAAAAGAGGGTCAAGGGGACTTATGGGTGGCAGAAAAAACGCCATCTTATTTTATTATACAAGGAACAAAAAATCTTGCTTTTTCTTGGGAGGTAAAAGCGAAACAAAAAGGTTATGAGGTGGAAAGACTTGAAATATGTGATCCAACAGCCACAAAAGAGGAAGCCGTTGATTATGAAGAAGAGGGATTTAAAGTTTATACAGATTATGTGGAGCAGATAGAAGCCATCAATAACATAGGAGAGGAGAATTGATTATGAAATTGCTTACAAGTTTTACAAAACTGATTACAGGAGAGGGTGTACGTATATCGTATACATATTCTGAGGTTGATGGAGATGGAAAACTAACGAGTCAAAATAATCGTGGAAATTTTATTGCAATTGATAAGGAATTAAAAAAACACATTGATGCAATAGATGGATTCATCGAAGAAAATTATCTGACGGAAGCGGAGGAAAAATAATATGGCAAAAATTACAGCTGTAGATGAAAATGTGAAAGTTGAGGATGCGACAGTCGAAGAGACTGTTACTCCTGTCGAAGATGTGGTGGTAGAGCCGGAAGAAACAATTGATTCTGATTTCAGTGTGGATAATACGGAAGAGAGTTATGACGAAGACGTGATGCCCCTCCCGTCCGGCGAGGAAGATGCGACACCAGTATATAACGGAGATGTCGTACAACAGAGTAGCGAAACAATTGGAAAAAAATGGAACGAATATACAACGGGTACAGATCTGGACGATACAGACGAACTTATGATACTGGATACGTCTGCAAAAGCCAACAAAAGGACACTACTTTCGAAGCTGTCAGATTATGTATTAGGTAAACTTGCAGACAAAGTGTTTGCAAAATTAGAGACGCAAAATAAGACGGTTATAGGGGCACTTAATGAATTAAATAGCAAGGCGTTAAAGCCGTTTTATTCTGGTTATATAAGCAATACCCCTTTG
>OGYX01000103.1_pt1 | contig 54856 bp, 37 predicted proteins | sample 1576601 | NCBI WGS metagenome assembly OGYX01 (sample SAMEA3541561, study PRJEB24748) | human gut metagenome | biome: human gut; feature: human-associated habitat; material: faeces | place: China | collected 2012 | reverse complement strand
ATGAAAAAACAATCCGAAAATATATCCAAGACCAAGAAAGAGCAGATATTATTCAGGATAAATTAAGTGTAAAAGAATATGAAGATCCGTTCAAGTCCTGATTTGTGTTGGGGCAATCCCTTTAGGGATACGTGACGAGTGAAATGCACAGTGGCTTGAACAAAGTGAAAGCCAGCGCCTTGAGACGCTGGCTTTCAGCAACAAAGGCTTATAGCCGTCAGCCGAGCCACCCGTTTTACGGGTGGGGGCGACTTGTTTTATCATAAGAATCATGCTATGATGGTATTAGAAAAGTACGTGATACGATTTACGTTATAATACCTATCTTAATGAGAGAAAGCAGGGATTGTCATGGATAAACGAGCTATGTGGAACGAAATGATCGGCGTCATCAAACAAGATGTGACGCCGGCGACGGGGTGTACGGAACCGATTGCCCTGGCCTATGCCGCGGCGACGGCAGCCCGGGAACTGGGCGAACCGGTGCGCTTCGTCGACGGCTGGGTCTCGGCCAACCTGATGAAGAACGGCATGGGCGTCACCGTGCCGGGGACAGGGATGCCAGGCCTTTACATTGCCGCAGCTGTCGGCGCTCTCGGCGGCGATGCCGATGCGGGCTTGCAGGTCCTCAAGGCCTTGACGCCAGACGTCGTCGCCCTGGGCAAACAGTACGTCGCTGACGGCAAGATCACCGTGTCTGTCCGGGAAGATACGCCGCATGTCCTCTATGCCGAAGCCGTCGTCTATGGCGAAAACCACCGTGTCCGCGTCGTCATCACCGATGACCATACGAACATCGTCTTTATCGAAAAAGACGGCAAAGTCCTTCGGGACCAGCGCGTTGACGGGGGCAGCGGCGAAGACCCGAAAATCGCCTTCCTCCATACGCTGACTTTGGCGGACATCGTCGATTTCGCTGAGCAAGTGCCGATCGAAGACCTTGCTTTCCTGAAGGAAGCGGAACGGCTCAACGACCACTTGTCTCAGGAGGGCTTGACCGGGAAATACGGCTTGAAAATCGGTTATACCCTGCAGCAGTTAGTCGAAAAGGGCGTCTTAGCAGACGATTTGTCCCATCGCATCCAGATCCGTACCGTCGCCGCGTCCGATGCCCGCATGGGTGGTGCTGCTTTCCCGGCTATGACCAATTCCGGGTCAGGCAATCAGGGTATCGCCGCGACGGAGCCGGTGACGGTCGTCGCCGATTTCCTAGGCGTCACGCCGGAAAAACGGCTGCGGGCCCTGGCCTTATCTAGTATGGTCGCCATCTACGCCCACGGTTATCTGCCGAAACTGTCAGCCTTCTGTGCCACCGTCACGGCTTCCATGGGAGCCGCTGCGGGGATGGCCTGGCTGCTGGCCGATAACGAACCGCTAGCCGTCATCGAACGGGCCCTGGCCACCATGTCCGGTTCCATCGTTGGCATGGTCTGTGACGGTGCAGCCAACAGCTGTTCCATGAAGGTCTCGGCCTCGGTCCATGCGGCTTATGAAGCAGTCCTCATGGCCCTCAATGACGTGCGCGTCCAGGGCACGGACGGCCTGGTCGCCCATTCGGCCGAAGAATGTCTGAAGAATGTCGGCCTCCTGGCCTCGCGGGGGATGCAGCAGACCGACGAAGAAGTCCTGCGCATTATGCTCCATAAAAATAAAGCCTGATTTTTTCGGAAAGGGTGTTGCCTCATGGCTAAAAAAGTTCTCATCTTATCTTCCAGTCTCCGTCCGGACAGCAATTCCGAGCAGCTGGCCCGGGAAGCCGGCCGCGGGGCCCTCGAAGCGGGGAACGATGTAGAAGTCCTCAGTCTGGCCGGCCGGGATATCCGCTATTGTGAAGGCTGCATGGCCTGCCACCGCCTGCTCTACTGTCCCATCCAGGACGACGCCAACGACCTCATCAAGAAGGTCCAGGAAGCAGACGCCGTCGTCTTTGCTTCGCCTATCTACTATTATGACATCTGCGGCCAGCTGAAGACCTTCCTCGATAGGACCAATCCGCTCTACGGCCAGCCCTACCGCTTCCGCGACATCTATCTCATCACCGTCTCGGCCGACGACGCACCAGACACGGCTAAACGGGCCCTATCGACCCTCGATGGCTGGATCTGCTGCTTTGACAAAGCCCATTATGCCGGAGGCTTCAACGCCGGCGGCATGAGCGAAGCCAATGCTGTAGGAAATCACCCGCAATGGTTGCAGAAAGCCTATGAATTAGGAAAATCTATCTGATATTTTACCGCCTGTTGACAATAAATTCAGCAGGCGGCTTTGCATTTCTGCGCAATCCATGCTATACTAATCTAGTTACATACAATCTAATATTTGTTAATGAGAGAGAGGACATTAGATGGAACGCAAAGATATTCGTAATATTGCAATTATTGCCCACGTTGACCATGGCAAAACGACACTGGTCGACGCCATGCTCAAACAGAGCCATGTTTTCCGTTCTAACGAAAAAGTAGAAGAACGTGTCATGGATTCTGGAGATATTGAACGTGAACGCGGCATTACAATCTTGTCCAAAAATACATCTGTCATGCACGAAGGCGTCAAGATCAACATCGTCGACACCCCGGGGCATGCTGACTTCGGCGGCGAAGTAGAACGTGTACTGAACATGGTAGACGGCGTACTGCTCCTCGTCGATGCTTTTGAAGGCCCGATGCCGCAGACGAAATACGTTTTGCGCAAGGCTTTGGAACAGAAATTGAAACCAATCGTCGTCATCAATAAAATCGACAAACCCGGTGCCCGCGTCGCTGAAGTCGAAGACGAAGTTCTTGAATTGTTCATGGAACTCGATGCGACAGACGAACAGCTCGATTTCCCGGTCGTCTATGCAAACGGCCGCGATGGCATTGCTAAATACTCCATGGACGACGACAGCGATAACCTTGAACCGCTGTTCAAGACCATCATCAAATACTGCCCGTGCCCGAAAGGCGATGCCGAAGGCCCGTTGCAGTTCATGGTCACGACGTTGGACTACGACGATTATGTCGGTAAAATCGCTATCGGCCGTATTGTCCGCGGCAAAATGCATCCGAACCAGAACGTCGTCGTCACCGACGGCGAAGGCCAGCGCAAAGCCAAAATCGGCCGCGTCTATACCTATGAAGGCTTGAAACGAGTCGAACAGGATGAAGCCGCTATGGGCGAAATCGCCTGCATCGTCGGTATTCCGGACCTCAAGATCGGCGAAACCGTTACGGACCCGCAGAATCCGGAAGCCCTGCCGAAAATCAACATCGACGAACCGACGCTGTCCATGATTTTCTACGTCAACGACAGCCCCTTTGCCGGCCAGGAAGGGGAATACGTCACCAGCCGTCATCTCCGCGACCGCTTGTTCCGCGAAGTCCAGACCAACGTATCCCTGCGCGTCGAAGAAACAGACAGCGCCGATGCCTTCAAAGTATCGGGCCGTGGCGAACTCCACATCGCTGTCCTCATCGAAGAAATGCGCCGTCAGGGTTATGAACTCCAGATCGGTAAACCGAGCGTCATCACCAAAGAAATCAACGGTCAGAAATGCGAACCGCTGGAAGCTCTCACCATCGACGTTCCGCCTGAATTTATGGGCGCTGTCATGGAAAAACTCGGTACCCGTAAAGCCGAAATGGTCAACATGACCGATATCTCCGGCTACACCCGCCTGGAATTCATTATCCCGGCCCGTGGCCTCATCGGCTTCCGTAGCGAATTCCTCACCGCTACCAAAGGGAATGGCATCATGTACCACGTCTTCCACGGCTATGCTCCCTGGAAAGGCGAAATTCCGGGCCGTACCCGCGGCAGCTTAGTTGCCTTTGAATCGGGCACGACTACCGGCTACGGCATCTTCAACCTGCAGGACCGCGGCACGATGTTCATCAAACCGGGCGAAGAAATCTACCTCGGCCAGGTCGTCGGTGAAAGCAACCGCGACGTCGATATCGATGTCAACCCGTGCAAGAAGAAACACTTGACCAACACCCGTTCCTCCGCCTCGGACGAAGCACTCCGCCTCACGCCGCCGCAGGAAATGGGCCTGGAAAAATCCCTGGAATGGATCAACGACGACGAACTCGTAGAAGTTACGCCGAAGAGCATCCGTATCCGTAAAGCTATCCTCGACAAACACGACCGCAAAAAAGCTATGCGTCGTGCACAGCAGTAAAACGTGCCTGCACGTTTTACCGTAGGGGCGACCATAATCGGGCGCCCGCGCGAATCCTGTGCATAACCTGACTGTATAAAAGCAACCTCTCCGCCGCTTCGCGGCACCTCTCCTATTAGGCGAGGCTTTTAAAAGGCTCCCTTAATAGGGGAGCTGTCAGCGAAGCTGACTGAGGGGTTGCTCTTTTCTTTATAGATGGTGTAAAATAATTGTGGGGAAACTTTAATTCATTAAAGAAAATATAAAAAGAGAAGATATAATATAAATGTAAGCAATTATGCGCAGGAAATGCTTGTTCAGCAGCGCTTTGATGAAGTTTATACGGAAATTCGCACCCTGAAGCTTTTAGAAGACAGGTGAACATTATGAGATTTAACACGTCTGATGATATGAAAAAATTAGAAAAAATATTTATGCCCTATCTAGATTTCTCGAAAATAAGTTGCCCCTTTAAACCAGGCACTCCGGATAAGGTAAAAAAAGCAAAAGAAGAATGGGATAAAAAGATGAATTCCATGATTAAAAAAAATGAAGAATTAGCATCATTCACAGGATAAACTAAGATAACCAAGAAACATAAAAGCACCAAGCTCAGAAAGAAAAGCTGATGATATAAAAGATGCTCTAATGAATCCGATGCATATTGATGAGGTACGAGAAGATTCAAGAGGGACATCTCAACGATTTATTGGAGAAAAAGTAACTGTTAATGTGAATACTATTACGGGCATTATTATAACGTCATGGAAGACAGGGAAAAGTAAACTTCGTAAATATAAGCGGGGGAGCAAATATGACGAATGATATGTTAAAAGTAGCATTTACAAATCAAGAGCTGTCATTTTTAAAAAAAATTGGTTTTAATGTGAATTGCAATCTGAATATTGATATTGCTGATGAAATTGTTGATAAGCTTGGCTATGATGATACGGGCATAGCAGCTGACATCATCACTAAGATTACTACAAATAAAGATTGGTGAAGTTTTCCATGGCACCTACCAGTATGTTAGGTGCTTTTTTCATGCCCAGAATGGGAGGCTGTTATGCATTTAGACTGGTACAATAAGGCTCCACGAAAGACGGGGCCGCCTAAACAAGTTCATATTTTCAGCGTCTGAGTGATCAGGCGCTTTTTTTATGCCAATTTTAGGAGGGATACACATGGCAGACGAATTCAAGTTCGACCTGCAGCGGTTCGCCGACGGCGGCACCGAAGGTGGTGCAGACGATACGACGGGCGGTACCGAAGGCGATAAGGGGGGGAAGGAACCCCGGACGACCCGGAAACCAAGACCAAAGAAGAGCAGGAAGCGGACGTACAAAAACGAATCGATGATGCCCTGACCCAGGCTAAGGCCCGCTGGGAGAAGGAATACCAGAAGAAGGCTGACAAGGCCAAGAAGGAAGCCGAACGGCTGTCCCAATTCGTAGCATTGAAACATAAAGTAGGCTGATAAGATCAGGTGATGGATGTGGACAGCGAAGAGTATTGGGCACAGAGAGCCATAGAGCGGGAAAAAGAATGGCACAAGAAATGCCAGCAGAGCTAAATTACGTTGAAAATCAAAGTGCCATGGACAGTATCAAAGAAGCCGGGATGAAGTATTACCGCTTTTCTGCGACACTGGATCGCCGGAAGTCAGCGACCTGCCGGGAACACGATGGCCATGTTTATCCCATCGATGAATACCAGCCCCGCCTCTTCATCCAAACTGCCGCTCTACCATTGCGGGAAGCCTGTACGGGCCGAATAAGAAGAAAACGGGGACGCGCATTGCCAGAAATGACAAGGACAAGACGTATTATGTGCCGGCTGATATGACCTATGAGGACTGGGAGAATATCTTTGTTAATCAAACATTATCATTAGATACTTGGAAAACTGCTCGTGAAGATGATATAATCAAATTACAAGAAGTGCCTAATAATTGGAAACTAATTTTAGGCGAGCACACCTTAGCTGATGACATAAAAGCCGTTAACCCTAAGTATTCACAAGGAACTGAATATCAAATTAATTGTCAAAGATGTGTGCAAGTTTATGAATTACGCCAACGAGGTTTTGATGTTGAGGCAATGCCTAATATGGGGTCCAAAGATATTGTTTGGGGGAGTGAATGCTTCGCGGCCCCGGAAGCGAACGAGCCTTATGCAGATGCCTTGGCTCGAATGTTTACCTTTAATGTAACTGAAGAAACAATAAAAAAAGAGTTAGACAATGCTCCTGATGGCTCACGTTACGTAATTTACATAGTGTGGAAGCAAACAGACTCCGCACATGTTTTCATTGCACAAAAAGATAACGGGGTAATTAAGTATCTTGATCCACAGACTGGTATATTAGATGTTGACTATTATTTTGCCTATGGTAAGCCTAGCAACTTTGGGTTTTGTAGGATTGATGATAAGCCATTGGCAACGAATAAAAAAGTACTCGTTGCTACTGCAAAAGGAAAGTGATTTGCTATGAACGAAGCAAAAAAAATAGCTATACAAAAAGGATATAACACAGCGGAACGTATTGGAACATGGAAGGATTATATTGTGTACTCACCAGTGATACTACCAATTAACGGAATTGTTCCGCCAACCGGGTTACCTTGTTTTATTGTTGAGAAAGATAATGAGTACGGCTGGATCTCTGGGCAGAAAGCCTTTCAGATTATGAATGAGCTAGTACGATAACAGAAAAAAATCACATTACTTTTTAGCACTCACAAAGTGAGTGCTTTTTTATGCCTAAACAGGAGGTTGCCATGCATTTAGACTGGTACAACAAGGCTCCACGGAAGACGGGGCCGCCTAAACAAGTTCATATTTTCAGCGTCTGAGTGATCAGGCGCTTTTTTTATGCCAATTTTAGGAGGGATACACATGGCAGACGAATTCAAGTTCGACCTGCCGGGAACATGATGGCCATGTTTATCCCATTGGCGAATATCAGCCAGGCAGTACAGCCCCACCACTTCACCCGAACTGCCGCTCTACCATTGCGGGAAGCCTGTACGGGCCGGATAAAAAGAAGACAGGGACGCGCATTGCCAGGAATGACAAGGGCAAGACGTATTATGTGCCGGCTGACATGACTTATAAAGAGTGGGAAAACGTATATGTCCGTAAGAGCATGACAATTAGAGAGTGGAATATTGCCCATAAAAATAGTATAATGGAATCAACAATAGGCTCTGAATATTACAAGTATATTATTGCCGAAGCAGAGGGGATGAATATTGCTTATAATGCAGTCCGCCCATGGGAACAACAACCAGATGATGATACTATCATAGCAAGGCTAGGCGGCGATGAGACTGCTGGTTCGTGCTCGTCCTTGGCTTTTGCATATGCAGGTAATATTAACGGACTTGATGTTATAGACTTTAGGGGCGGAGCCAGCCAACAGCTATTTGCCATGTATAGTAACATAAAGAAAATGTGTTCCTTGGAAGGCGTCAAAGCGACAGTTACACGCGTGAAGAAAGAAATAGACGGGACAATAAGGTTGCTAGAAATCATTTCTCAAGGGAAAAAATATTATATGGCAACTGGGAAGCATGCTGCTGTTATTCGAAATACAGGCGAGAAGCTACAATATCTTGAATTGCAATCGAACTTTGCTTCATACCCCAATGGATGGCACGATTTTGATGTTTACGGAACAACCTATGATACATTGAAAAAACGATTTGGGTGCCGTAAAACCGTTGGTGGGAATGTTATACTCATTGATATAGAATCGTTGCGAGATAGCCTTGAGTTTCAAGATGTTTTAGGATATATTAATACGGAAGAAGCTCAACAAATGAAGGGAAGAAGCGGCCATGTCAAATAGTGTATGGTACAAAAACGAACGTGATGACAAGATTTGGTGGAAAGAAACCGAAGCTGTTGGGGAATGGATATTCAGCTTTAACAAGAAAAAAGAATATAATTTGTTTCGGGATTATCCACAAAAACTTACCACAGAAGAAAAAGAAATTTTTGACCATGAAAACCCACATTGGAAAAAGTTTTTTACAGACCGACAAGGGAAGTCTGCTTAATTCACATCTTCACTTAAAGCATCGAGCTCAGAAAAGGCGAGGTGCTTTTTTTATGCCCAGGGCAGGAGGTCACCATGCATTTAGACTGGTGCAACAAGGCTTCACGGAAGACGGGGCCGCCTAAACAATTCATATTTTCAGCGTCTGAGTGATCAGGCGCTTTTTTCATGCCATTTTTTAGGAGGGATACACATGGCAGACGAATTCAAGTTCGACCTGCAGCGGTTCGCCGACGGCGGCACCGAAGGTGGCGCAGACGATACGGCGGACAGCACTGAAGGTGACAAGGGCGGGAAAGGCACCCCGGACGCCCCGGAAACCAAGACCAAAGAAGAGCAGGACGCGGACGTACAAAAATGGATTGATGATGCAGTGAACCAGGCTAAGGCCCGCTGGGAGAAGGAATATCAGAAGAAGGCTGACAAGGCCAAGAAGGAAGCCGAACGGCTGTCCAAATTCGTAGCATTGAAACATAAAGTAGGCTGATAAGGTCAGGTGATGGATGTGGACAGCGAAGAGTATTGAGCACAGAGAGCCATAGAGCGGGAAAAAGAATGGCACAAGAAATGCCAGCAGAGCTAAATTACGTTGAAAATCAAAGTGCCATGGACAGTATCAAAGAAGCAGGGATGAAGTATTACCGCTTTTCTGCAACACTGGACCGCCGGAAGTCAGCGACCTGCCGGGAACACGATGGCCATGTTTATCCCATCGACGAATACCAGCCAGGCAGTACGGCCCCGCCGCTTCACCCGAACTGTCGTTCCACAATCGCCGGCAGCCTGTACGGGCCGGATAAGACAAAGGCAGGGACGCGGGCGGCACGGAATGACGCCGGGAAAACCGTGTATGTCCCGGATGATATGAAGTATGAGGACTGGAAAGCCGTGTATGTCAATAAGTCTAAAACGCTGATGGTGTAAAATAATTGTGGGGAAACTTTAATGCATTAAAGAAAATATAAAAAGAGAAGGAGCTCCTTGTTGTATAATAAGTTTAGAGCAAACCAATACGAAAGGAGTCCTTTTCATATTTAGTATACAACAAATTGCCAATGTTTGGGTACAGTTTTTTAATGAATCTCTTCAAAATATCTTATCCCAAGAAGTATCCTTGGTTCAGTTGAGCCAGAAGCTGGAACAATTGGTGAACCAGACAGGAGGTGAGGTATTAAAAGCCATCTTGGAACAAGCGGATAAAGCTATCTATGCTGCCAGCAAGCCGGAACATCGCTATCAGGTCAAAGCCCATTGCTCACGGACATTGACGACCCTTTGGGGAGAGGTTACCTTTACCCGGACATATTATCAGGACAAGACGGATTCTTCCTATCATTACCTGTTAGATGAATGGCTGGGATTGGATAAGTCTACGCATATTGAGCCATTTTGCCGAGCTCATTTAGTCACACGTTCTGCGGATGTCAGTTATCGTAAGTCCGTTGCGCTTACGACCCCGGCCCGTTTGAGTGGGCAAAGTGTCTTACAGTCTATTCGTAAATTAGGGACGATTCCCAATCAGGCGGCGGTGATGCCAGCAGCGAAACCAGGGATTCATAAGGTGTATGTGGAAGCCGACGAGGACCATGTAGCGATGCAAAAAGGTCATGTGAAAGAGATGAAGCTGATCAATGTCTATGAAACGAAAGTGCCCGTCTGCCAAGGACGCCGAAAGCTCCTCGGATGGCGTACTTTTTCTGGATGGGAAACTCCGTCCCCATAAAGCCTTGACCCAGCCAGATGCTGCTAGCAGTACGGAAGGACACGTAAGCCATATGCTGTCTGACCGGCTGAGTTCCCGGTGTATGGGATGGAGTCCCATCGGAGCCGAACAAATCGCCCGGATGTGCACCTATATAGCGAATGGCGGTAATCTGGAAGCCTATGCGCGGAAACAATTCACAGCACATAGACAGACGATGAAACCCGAAGTCAATCAAGAAATATTGAAGAAAGAATGGAGCCGTCGAAAACTGCCGTATTGTACATACATCCCTGACAAAGCATCTCATATGCCAGGTCGTGAATCCACCTCGACAGGTGAATGAATGCGACTCATAGAAAATGGTGGTTATCAGCATATTATGTAACACTTATACCGAGGTCCTTCTTCTCATTCAAAAAAATTCCCACAATATGTTGACACCGTCAGGGTTCACGCTTGCGTAGTAAATACTTTACAAGGTGTGATATACTTATTTATAATAAGTTAATATCACCTATAGTGAGTAAGAATGTATGTAAGGAGATGAATGTCATGAATTTATCTGATTCTGCCAAAGTAATCAAGGTACCTGTTGAAAGAAAAATTCTTACCAGCAAAGGAAATCAAGAAATAAAAGAAAAAATCCGTAAGGCCTCTCAGCTCATGTTTCAACGCAATGAAAAAGCCTATAGGGACTTAGAAAATCGATGAAACACGAGCAAATATTGATAGAAATTATCCTAGAAGATGTACTTGCTTTTCATGAAGAGATGGAGCAGAGATATGTTATGGATAAAGGCATTCATGATATGAATTTGCTGGAATCTGCCGTAAATACTCCGTTTCAGTCATTTGCTGGGGAAGAACTTTATCCTACTATTTTAGATAAAGCAGCTAGATTATGTTATGGCCTTACAAAAAATCACCCATTTCGCGATGGTAATAAACGCTCTGCTATCCATAGCATGTTGGTATTTCTTTATATCAATGGGATTGATTTAGATTATACACAACAAGAATTAGAAGATATGGTGGTTGATGTTGCTGCTGATAATTTGGATAGTGATGGAATCAAACAATGGTTATTGAAACATAAGAAAATGGAAACATAGAAAAAGCGCACTGATAAGTTCCATGAATGGCTTATCAGTGCGCTTTCGATTTGGCGGAGCGGGTGGGATTCGAACCCACGAGACCTTGCGGCCTAACTGATTTCGAGTCAGCCCCGTTATGACCACTTCGATACCGCTCCATAAGGTACTTTGCTAGTATATCATGGTATGCGCTATCCGTCAAGTTTTTTTGCATATCGATTTTTTACATCTCGGTTATGAGTAAATAGTTGACTTAGAGCGTACTTCAGGTGGTACAATGAAGGTAACTTGTTTTAGGAGGGAATACTTATGGAAAAAGCAAAGGTATATTTTACGGACTTCCGCTGTCGTCCGGGCAAGAATAATTTACAGAAACTGCAGAAGCTTTGCAAGAAAGCTGGCATTGGACAGATTAATTTTGAAGGGAAATTCGTTGCCATCAAGATGCATTTCGGCGAACTGGGCTGTCTGGCTTCGCTGCGGCCGCAGTATGTCAAGGCTGTTGCCGATTTGGTCAAGGAATTGGGCGGCCGCCCGTTCCTGACGGACTGCAATACGCTGTATCCGGGCAGCCGTAAGCACGCACTGGAACACTTGGACTGTGCCAACCTCAATGGCTATAACACGGTTACGACAGGCTGTCAGATTATCATCGGCGACGGCCTGCGCGGTACGGACGAAGTCGAAGTGCCTGTCAAGAACGGTGAATACGTTGAAAAAGCGAAAATCGGCCGGGCCATTATGGATGCGGACGTCTTCATCAGCCTGGCTCACTTCAAAGGCCACGAAATGACGGGCTTCGGCGGCGCCATCAAGAATATCGGCATGGGCTGCGGCAGCCGTGCCGGCAAGATGGAACAACATTCGTCGGGCAAACCGAAAGTCGACGAAAGCAAGTGCAAGAACTGTCATCGCTGTGCGCAGGAATGCGGTTCCGACGCCATTACCTATGAAAATAATGTCGCCCATATCCACGAAGACCTGTGCAAAGGCTGCGGCCGCTGCATCGGCGCCTGTGCCTTCGATGCCATTGAAACCGTCGAATGGGATGCTAATGAAAAACTGGATCGCAAGATGGCCGAATACGCCCAGGCTGTCTGCCAGGATCGCCCGTGTTTCCACATCAATCTGGTTATGGACGTTTCGCCGAACTGCGACTGCCATGCTGAAAACGATGCGCCTATCCTGCCAGACATCGGCATGTTCGCTTCCTTTGACCCGGTTGCTCTCGATCAGGCCTGTGCCGATGCCTGCATGAAAGCAGCGCCTATGCCCAACAGCCAGTTGTCGGATAACCTGGCCAAACCTGATTGGCACCACCATCATGACCACTTCCTCGACAGTAACCCCAACGTCGATTGGAAGACGACACTGGAACACGCTGAAAAAATCGGTTTAGGCACACGGGAATACGAACTCGTCCGCGTCCGCTGATTCAATCATAAAAAAGCTAGCACTCGATGTGTCCCATCATCTGGTGCTAGCTTTTTGTGTTTTCTTCTCAGCTGTTGTATAATATACATATTCAATAGTGCTAGAGAGCCATTTTTTTAAAAATATAAAGGAGAATGTATGAATGATGAGAGATTTTACGTGGGGGGGGGTAAATAGAAACTTAAAAGTTTCTGTTATCGCGCCGAATGGGGCTGTCTATGACATGGTCCAGCAGATGACACGGGTATCCCGACGGATTGAACCCTCACAGGTTATCCTCATTAACGGGGCGCGTAAAGGGGCTAAGCTTCAGATTGCAGAAGCCGTCCGTTCGGAAGTGGTCGCTTTTTTTGCCTGGGAACCAATGGCGACGAAGCTGGCGGCTTCCTATCCTCAGGTACAGGTCTATGTGATTCAGCCTAGTGTCCTGGATCTGTTGAGGTGTATTTATTTTGCCCCTAAAGGCGGGAAACTAGGGGCTATTATCCCCTTTGCCCTCCGCGATTACTATGATGATTTGGAAGATGCGTTGCAGGTCATGGATGTCTCTTTTTATCGCTTGGCGCCGGCATATGATGAACGGGAATTGCGGGACCTTATCCGGCGGGCCGCGTCCCAAGGGGTTACGGATCTTATCGGGACCGATGCTATTTCTGCCATGACGGTTGCCCGGCATATGAATTGGATTCCCCTGCGGCCGGGACGGGGAGGGATTACCCGTGCCTTTTTCAAGGCGTTGTGGAATATCCACCACCGTTATCAGGGAAATATTCGCGCTGCCTTCCCGCAGAACGGGATGCTGGCCCATTACCATCTGCAAGATATCATCGGCTCTTCTCAGGCTATTACGGAGGTCAAGGAACTGGCAAAAGTCTATGGTGCCACCGACTCGACGATTCTCCTCACCGGTGAATCCGGTACGGGCAAGGAAATGCTGGCTCAGGCCATCCACAATCTGAGCAGTCGTCGGCACGGTCCTTTTGTGGCAGTCAACTGCGGGTCCATCACGGAAAGTCTGTTGGAAAGCGAGCTCTTTGGTTATGTCGGCGGGACTTTTACCGGCGCCAATCGGGAAGGAAAGACGGGGCTTTTTGAAGCCGCCAATGGCGGGACGCTGTTCCTCGATGAAGTCGGAGACATGCCTTATGTCCTGTAGAATCGGTTGCTGCGGGTCCTCCAGGAAAAGTATGTCCGCCCTGTAGGCAGTCAGCATGGCGTCCCTATCGACGTCCGGGTCATTGCGGCGACGAATAAGAATTTGCCTCAAGAAGTCCAAAAGGGAAATTTCCGGCTGGACCTCTATTACCGCTTGTCCGTTCTGCCCATCGAAGTCCCGCCCCTGCGCAAGCGCAAAGGGGATATTCAAGAGATTTCTGAGTCCCTTTTACAGATGTTGGACCTTCGCTACCATAAATCACACACTTTCGATGATCGCGTTTGGACATTCTTAAAGGAGCAGCCCTGGCCAGGTAATATCCGTCAACTGTCCCATGTCATCGAACGGTTGGTGTTAATCGTCAAAAATCAGACGATTCAAGTCACAGACGTCTTGCGGGTCATGCCTCGGGATGTTGTTGCTGAGGAACGGGGAAATCCTTATGAAACAGGCCAACTCAAAGATTTGACCTATGAGAGGATTAAAAAAATGAGCCGTGAAGGCAAAAGCGGGGCTGCCATCGCCAAAGCACTCGGTATCAGCCGATCCACCGTCTACCGCATCAAACGGAGACACGAGAACCAGTGAACGCAGGCCGCAGATGGCGGCCGCCTTGGACAGGTCGGCCCCTACATATCGCATACAGGCGATGAGTGGGAAGGTCGTTTACCGAATATAACCCAAATACACGGCCAACGGCCTTGTACTTGGGGCCTTTTTTTACGAGCCGAGGGTCCCACGAGGCGATGTAGTTAATTTGAGTTTGTTGCTGCGCAGCGGCATCTGAGTCCAAGGCGACCTGCGACCGGCGGGGCCGTCGGCCCCAATCTACATTAACGGTTCCTTGCCATCGCTGCCGAAGACCTGGGCCATCCGATTACGGACATCGTCTTCACGCCGACGGAAAACGTCCCGGACAATTACGATGAAAAGCTGACCCGCCTCGACGTGGCCTGTACCTTAGATACAGGTGAACAAGTCGATATCGAAGTACAGATTGTGAATCAGAAAAACATGCAGCGCCGGACCATGTGCTACTGGGCGCGCCTGTATCTGCTATCCTTGCCGCCAGGTGGCGCCTATCAGGACTTAAAGCCCTGCATTACGATTAATCTGTTGCGGTTCAATCTGCTGCCGCAAGAAGAAGCCCATTCCATGTGGAGCATTTATAACGCCGAAACGGGTGACCGTCTCAATAAGGATTTGGTATTCCATTTCCTGGAAATTCCGAAATATACCAAATCGCCGAAGAAGCGAATCAGTGACATGACGAAAATGGAACGCTGGTTAGCTTATTTCGCTAACCAACTCATACCATCGTAGGGGTCGCCGTGTGGGCGACCCGTTAGTATGGGAGGGCTTGTCTGGTTTATGCGTGTAGATGAGAAAGAAGGGAACTGATCATGAGCGATGAAGCTATCCATAAAGCCGTAGATGCCGCCCGGACTTTCCTGCAAAACGATGCCGAACGCCTGGCCTACATCAACCGCGAACTCGCCATCCTCGACTATAACTCAGACCATCGCGATGCCTTTGAAGAAGGAGAAGCCAAGGGACGTGCTGAGGGACGCAGAGAAGGAGAGGCTAAGGGACGCGAAGAAGGTCAAGCCATCGCTGATGAACGCTGGGGTACCTTAATGCAACGACTGTTGGGAGAACAGCGTTACGACGATGCGAACAAAGCGGCTGCTGATGCTGGTTTTCGTGAAAGACTTTTTAAGGAATACGGCATTTAGCCGATAGGAAAGGGACTGTTGCGTGAAAGCATAGGCTTATCATGCACAGTCCCTTTTCGGATTCAGAAGCGGCTCCGCTGCAACAGCCTCAAACTGACAACGACGCTTCGGGAAGCCTTCAGCGCGTAGCGGGCCGCCCGTCGCGATTATCTGTCTGGGTAACTAAATGGCCCCATCGGGGCTGCGTAGGGGCTTCCGCGTGGGAAGCCCGCCAGTGAGATTTGACCACAGCCTAATCGAATATAATGGTGGTTTTTACGAGCCACGAACAACGAGCCACGATGTTTTCCCCGCGCCGAGGGTTCCACGAGGCGATGTAGTTAATTTGAGTTTGTTGCTGCGCAGCGGCATCTGAGTCCGAGTCGGCCGCGACCGGCGGGGCCGCCAGGCCCTAAAATTCGATGAACGACTTTTCACCCAGCCGATAGGCCCTAAATTGTGTCATGACACAATTTTGTGTCATAATGAAACAGATGATAGGTAATATTCAATTTCAATATATGTGGAAATCGTGATAAAAAGTATATATAAATGCAATAAACAAATTGGCACGAAAATTTCATATATACTTTTGTAAGATTTGGGGGAAGGAGTCATATGTATGAATAGAATATATAAAGTTATCTGGAATCGTGTCAGACATTGTTATGTAGTCGTATCTGAAATCGCGAAGAACCATGGCAAGGAACATTCAACGAATCTTTGCGTTTCTAAAAGATTGGTGGCCTTGACCTTGGCCATTGGCCTCAGCCTGTCGTCGTATGCCTTTGTTATGGCAGCGGATTCTGTTAATTTGGGCAATAACGCAACCGCTGCCTACGACACCAAAGGCAACCTTACCATCGGCAATGAGAAGACCGTGGCCGATGGGGCCAATAAGAATGGCAAGAACAATACCACCATTGGCACCGACAGCGACACCCTGCGCAATGTGACGGAGGGGGAAACGAAGAAAAATGGTCAGCCAATGGATACTGATGCCAACAGTCAGTTGGTAGAAGGAGAAGGCAAGGCCCATGATCTCGATACATCCACTGAAGCCGGCGGCTCCACGGCCATGGGCTACAACACCCACAACGAAGGGGACAACTCCACGGCCATCGGCAATAACGCAAAAATTACCAACAAACCGGTAACCTACTACGTGGACGCCGACGGCAAGAAGACCGCATCTGCAGACAATGCCGCCTGGTACAAGAACGCCAGCGGCAATCCCACCAAGGTGCCCCAGGTCTTCCGGGATGCTGGCGGCAACAAGACCACCACGCCCCAGTACGTCCATACCTATACGGAAAAAGACCCCACCACCGGGGAAAATGTCACTAAGACCGAAATCACCAGCGATGCCACGAAGGCCGACAAGGACAGCGGGGGAAATCCGGTATACAATTACGAGAAAGCTGACAACACGGACAAACTCTATTCCGTCACCCTCTATCAGGCTGCCAGCAACTCCATTGCCGCCGGTACCAATGTCACTGCCAAGGGAAGCAATGCCGTAGCCGTGGGCTACAACTCCAGTGCCGACAACTCCGCCGTGGCCATCGGCGATACGGCTAAGGCCAAAGAAAATGCCGTGGCCATGGGCAAAGATACCAAAGCAATGGCAGAAGGCTCCATCGCCCTGGGCAAAGACTCCGAGGCCGATCGGGATGGGGGTGTCGCCGGCTGGGATCCCAAGACCGGCACGGCCTCCACGAAGAGCGACGTGGCCTGGAAGTCCGGGGAAGGGGCCCTTTCCATTGGCAATGGCGGTGCCAGCCGTCAGATTACCAATGTGGCCGCCGGCAGTGAAGACAGCGACGCCGTGAACCTGGCCCAGCTGAAAAATGCCATGACCCATTACTACAGCGTCAAAACCACATCTGATACGGATGCTGCCGGAAATAACAACTACCTGAACGACGGCGCCACCGGGGACAATGCCCTGGCCGCCGGGGTTGGCGCCACAGCTTCAAGCGACGACGCCACAGCTGTGGGTACTGATGCTAATGCTACAGCCTCCCAAGCTACGGCTATAGGCAGAAGTGCTTCTGCTAGCAGCTACCAGGATACGGCCATAGGCTACAACGCAGGGGCTCATGGAACTTATGCTACGGCCGTAGGCAGTAGTGCTTCTGCTACCAGCTTTCAATCTACGGCCATAGGCTACAACGCAGGGGCTCATGGATCTTACGCCATCGCCATGGGCAACGGTGCTTCTGCTACCAACACCTATGCTATGGCTATAGGCGCCAGTGCCAATGCGTCTTACGAAAACTCCACAGCCGTGGGTGCCAGTGCCAAGGCTACTGCCACCTATGCTACTGCCTTGGGCAATGGTGCTTCTGCTAGTAGCTACGAATCTACGGCCGTAGGCAATGGTGCTTCTGCTAGTAGCTACGAATCTACGGCCATAGGCAGTGGTGCAGGGGCTGATGGATCTTATGCCATCGCCATGGGGAATGGTGCTTCTGCTACCAACAGCTATGCTGTAGCCATAGGTGCCGGCGCGAATGCTCCTTCCTATCAAGCTACGGCCCTGGGCAATGGCGCTTCTGCTACCAGCTCTCAAGCCACGGCCATAGGCACTGGTGCAGGGGCTCATGGAACTTCGGCTACGGCCCTGGGCAATGGGGCGTCGGCCAATTCCTCTTATGCTACCGCTCTGGGCAGTGGTGCTACAGCCCAGTTATCTGATGACACAGCTATAGGCAGCAGTGCAAAAGCTAGTGGTGGAGACGCAACGGCTCTTGGATATAATGCACAGGCGACGGCTCCTAATGCCACAGCTCTGGGCAGCGGTGCATCGGCTTATTATCATGCCATTGCTATCGGAGCTGCTTCGGCTTCCAGCTCCTACGCCCTGGCTGCAGGGGATGGGGCCAATGCCCAAGAATATCAGGCCATTGCCCTGGGCTACAATGCCAAATCTAATGTAACCGGCGGCGTGGCTCTGGGCAGCAGCTCCACGGCCAATGTAGAATCCGGCAAGACCGGCCTGGATCCCCATACCGGTGCCGCTTCCACCAATACCGGAACGACCTGGGTGTCCACACTGGGGGCTGTATCCGTGGGCACCGTGGACAGTGACGGCAATGCCACCGGCACCCGCCAGATCAACGGCCTGGCCGCCGGTACGAACGATACGGACGCTGTCAACGTGGCCCAGCTGAAAGCCCTGGAAACCCGGATCAACATGCACTACTACAGCGTCAATTCCACCCTCTCCGGTGACGGGAGCAACTACGACAACACCGGCGCTTCCGGCACCAATGCCCTGGCCGCCGGTCCCATGGCCAGGGCCAGTGGCGAAGACGCCGTGGCCATCGGCTATGGCGCCCAGGCGGAAGGTAAGGGCGCCACGGTCATCGGCCAGTATGGCAAAGCCACCGGCCGCTATGCCCTGGCCTTTGGCGGTCAGCAGACCGATACCACCGCCGAGCAGGCCGACAATGTGGCCAGCGGGGATAATGCCCTGTCTTTCGGCGAACGGACCACGGCCAGCGGTACCAATTCCACCGCCTTTGGCTGGCAGACCACGGCTAATGCGAAACGGGCCACTGCCTTTGGAGAGCGTACCACCGCATCCGGTGCCAACGCTACGGTCTTCGGTCAGCTGGCAACAGCTTCCGGACAGAACTCCGTCGCCTTTGGCAATGAAGCGGTAGCCAACAACTATGGCTCCACCGCCTTTGGCAACCGTACGGAAGCCTTAGGTGAATATTCCACCGCTTTCGGCAACAGCACCGTAGCAGCCGGCATGAATACGGCCGCTTTTGGCACTGATAACGTAGCCGGCGCTGTGCTGGACGACAACGGTGCCTATACCAATATTATCTATAAGACAAATAATAATGGCCGTGTTGTCAAAGATACAAATGGCAATCCCATCGAGCTTTCCCGTGAAAAGATGGACGCCCGCGGCAACCTGGCCTATCTGGATGGCAGCGGCCATACAAAATCCGTAACCTACACTGTTCCTGGAGGGGAAACCCACAGCTACGTATTGCTTCAGGGAACGGATGGCAATACCTATATCCGTGACTACCGCGGTCATATCCGTTCTGCCACCATCGGGACAGACGGTACGGTAACGGTAGGAGACACGGCCTCTGCGGATGTGACACTGAAACAGGCCACCGCCGGGGCCAATGGCTATCATATCCTGAGCAATGCCAATGCCACCGTCTGGGGCGAAAACAGCATTGCTTCCGGCGAAGCCTCCACCGCCTTTGGCGTTGGCTCCATCGCTGCCGCCCAAAACTCCCTGGCCGCCCTGGGCGGCACAGTCGGAGAGTCGGCCACCAATGCCGCCGCCATCGGCAGCGGTGCTAAGGCGACTCTGGAGGACAGCGTGGCTCTGGGCAGCGGGGCAGTGGCAGACCGCAAGAGCGGAGCCAAGGGCTATGATATGCTGACGAAGGGCGATACGACCAATACGTCCACCGCATGGGTTTCCAATGCTAACGCCATTGCCGTCGGCAACGGCAGCACCCTGACGCGCCAGATCACCGGCGTGGCCGCAGGCTCCCAGGATACGGATGCCGTCAACGTCGCCCAGCTCAAAGCAGCGGGCTTCAAGGTCACCACCCAGAACGATGGCAGTATTTCCAGCTCCATCCTCAACGGCGATACGCTGGATTTCGAGGGCAAGGACAATGCCATCGTTTCCACGTCCAAGGACAGCAAGACCATTACTGTGGCCGTCAGCAAGACTCCGACCTTTGACAGTGCTACCTTCTACAACCCCAATCCATCCGAAGGACAGAACAATGAAAAAGTGACCATTTCTAATGGCCATATCAGCACCTACAACAAGAATCAGCAGGAAAGAGCTGTACTTGGTACGGATAATCAGGGCAGCGGCACACTTCATTTGATTAACAACGACTTATCCCAGGTTCATGTATACACCCAGAACTCTAAGGATGATGGCAACGATGGTATCACCCGTATGTACTATATTTCCTCTTCCGGCAACGGCGGCGAAATCCAGGGCGTCCATACCATTGCCGTACTCGACGATGGCATCAATTACGCCGGCGACAATGTGAAGCCGAATACGTCGGACAAAGTGGTGGTGAAGCACAAACTGAATTCTACCATGGATGTCACCGGTGGTGCGGATACCAATAACCTGTCCGAGGGCAACATCGGTGTTGTAGCTACCCCGGCCGTAGAAGATGACCAGGGTAATATTACCCAGAAGGCCAAGCTGGAGCTCAAGCTGAACAAGGACCTCACCGGCCTCAATACAGTCACCGCCGGCACTGCCCAGATCGGCAGCGCTCCGGCCGATACGCTGAAGCTCACCGAAAATGGTGCGGTCACAGAAAAGACAGCTCCTGCCGGCAGCTATGTGACAGGCCTTGACAACAAGGACTGGAGTACCACGAATCCGTCCTACGTCAGCGGCCGGGCGGCTACGGAAGACCAGCTGGCCGCCGTTTCGGGCACCATCAACAAGGGCCTGAGCTTTACCACCAATACCCAAGATGCGACGAACACCACCGACAACTACACGGGCTATAAAGTGGTGAACCGCAAGCTGGGCGACACCATTGCCATCAAGGCCGGTGATGCGGATGCTTCGCGTCATTATGCCACTACGAACCTGACCACAGAAATCGCCAATAACGGGGATATCACCATCAAGATGGACGAGAGCCCCACCTTTACGGAAGTAACGGCCAGCAGTTTCAACCTGAGCCCCAAGGATACCACCACCAAGGACAAGGCAGGAAATACCGCATCGGCCCAGCTGAACGCCCATTACCGGGATGGTAGCCTGAATCCGGACAAGAATGTCACCATGGCCGATGGCAGCACGGGTATGGTCCGTCTCCACTACCATGACGGCGAAGGTACCATCCACGACCTGGCCACCATGGACGACGGCCAGGTTTATGCCGGCGACATCAAGACCGACGGCAGCCTCGATACCACCGGCTTTGGCCGCAAGATGAACGAGAAGACCACCATCAACGGCGGCGTGACTAATAAAGACAACCTCTCCGACAACAATATCGGCGTGGTTTCTGATGGCACCAGTACCCTGACGGTGAAACTGGCCAAAGACCTCAAAAACCTAAACTCCGTCACCACTGGCAAGACAATCCAGAACGATAGCGGTATTACCATTACCAATGATATCCACAATCCCAATAAGACGGTAGCGGTCAAAGGGGATGAGGTGACCTTTGGCGGCAATCAGGTCACCAATATGGGCAGCGGTGCTGACGGCACGGCTGATGGCAAACCTGATGGTACCCCGACTTACAACACCCTGACCAACGGCGCCAATATCGGCGATGTGAAGAATATCGCGGGTAGCACCACCGATGCCGCCAAGCTCACCGGTGATTCCAACATCACCGTCACCTACAATGACTCGACGGCAGACGGTAAGAATACGGTGAAGCTCAACGACAGCATTACCCTGGGCAGTGATGCCGACAAGAAAGTCACCATCGACGGCACAGCAGGCACCATTACGGCTGGCGGCAAAGTCAGCCTGGATGGCAGTACTGGCACCGGCAGCATCGGCGGTGTGACCATCGGCAATCAGACCGGTGTTACCACCACCAAGATGGATGGTGACAAGGCTAAGACAGAAGACGGCACCTTTGTCACGGGCCTGTCAAACAAGACTTGGAACCCCGATAGCAATGGTATCGTCAGCGGCCGGGCGGCTACAGAAGACCAGCTCAAGACCGTATCCGATACTGTCAATGCCGGCTGGGAACTGGATGTGAACGGCACGAAGCAGAAAGCTGTGACACCGACGAGTTCGAAAGTCAACTTTGTGCAGGGGCAGAATATCTCTATCTCCGGCAGTGGAGACGATGTCATCGTGGCAACGGCGGATGACGTACGCTTTACAACGATTCACGTCACTGGGGATAAAGATGATTCTGGCAGCTATATCGGTGGCATCACTATCGGCAAGCAGTCCGGCGGCAATAGCGCCAACCCTGGCCCTGGCTATTATATCACTGGCCTTGAAAATAAGTCCTGGAATGCGAGCCAGATCCAGAGCGGTCGAGCAGCTACGGAAGATCAGCTGAAGCAGGTCGCCGAAGACATCAAGCATGGTACCGTAGACGGCGATAAATACGTCACTGGTGGTACTGCTACATATGGAGATGATGGCAAGGGCTCTGCAAAGCTCACGGGTACTAATGGACTCGAGGGTACGATTGCTAATCTTCACGATTACTATGTCACCAAAGGTGAGGTGTCGGATGATGGCAAAACTTTGAAGATGACTAAGAATGACGGCACCACTTTTGATGTCAATCTGGGTAAAATCATGCAGTCGGATATGCGCCTGGTACAGAATCCTGCCAGAGAGGACGGCAAGTACACCGTCGATAGCGATGGCAATCTGAAACTCACGGTGCAGGATGCCAACGGTACGGAGGCTACCAGGCAGACCATTACCCTCTCCGGGCTGGCTTCTAAGGCAGAAGTGGATAAAGGTCTCACTTTTGCGGCCAATTCCGGTACGCCTTACAAGGCCAAGCTGGGAGATACGGTGACGGTTAAAGGTAGTGCTGTGAAAGCAGGTCATGATTACAGTGACGAAAATCTCACGACCGAAGTCGATGGCAATGGAAATATCACCATCAAAATGGACAAGGACCTGACAGCCGATACCATGACCGTCAGCGGCAAAGATGGCAAAGACGGCCAGATCGGCATCACCGGTAAGGATGGTGCTGACGGTACGGTGACCACTATCATCAAGACCATTGGCAAGAATGGTACCAATGGCAAAGATGGCACGCCAGGCGTCAATGGTACCGATGGCATTACCCGCATTGTTTATCAGGATGGTAAAGATGGGGATGCCGGCATGACTACCCATACGGTAGCAACGCTGGATGACGGTCTGAAATTCGGCGCCAATGCTCCTGTGGCCGGCAAGACAGTCAACCCGGTCGGTAACAAGATGAACAGCACCATCAACATCAAAGGTGCTGGCACGAAGGAACTCCAGGACTATTCCGGCAAGAACCTGCTGACTTCTGTGGAGCAGGATGCAGCTGGCAATACCACCATCCATGTGCTCATGGACCGCAATATCTCTGCTGATGGCGTGACCGTTGGTCAGGCAGGCAAGGATGGTGTAGCCGGTGCGGATAGCGAAGTCGGCCAGGCCGGCACCATCGGCATCAACGGCAAGAATGGTGTAGCGGGAACAGATGGTAAGCAGGGAATCACCACCACCATCATCCGCACCGAAAAGGGCCAGGCTGGCAAAGATGGAGAAATCGGTCAGCAGGGGGCTCCAGGTGTGGATGGCAAGGACATCACCCGCATCGTTTACCAGAACGACCAGGATAAAGTAGATGGCAAGGATGGCAGCCATACCGTAGCCACCCTGGACGACGGATTGAAATTTTCTGGCGACGACAACAAAGTAATCACCAAGAAGCTCAATGAACAGCTCCAGTTCGTGGGCGGCGCAGATAAGAACAAGCTGACAGAGAACAATATCGGCATCAATGAGCTGGAAGATGGCAAACTGACCATCCAGCTGGTCAATACGCCCAACCTGGGTGAAAACGGCAATCTGACCGCTGGCAGTGCCCAGATCGGCTGGTTTGCCGGAGACACCCTGGATATGACCAAGGATGGCACCAATCCTTCCGGCAACAAGGCCAAAGCCGGCAGCTATGCAACGGGCCTGTCCAACAAGGACTGGAACGTGGCTGATCCGGAATACGTCAGCGGCCGGGCGGCTACGGAAGACCAGCTGGCCAAGGTCAGCGAGGCCATTGGCAATGCCACCACGGCTGCCGGCAAGCGCACCGTGGTCACAGTCAACGACAAGTCCAACCCCGCCGAAGCTACTCCAAGCGCCACGGCCGGTGCATACGGTGACTATGATTCCACCGGCGGCAACCTGATGATCGCAGCCAAGAAAGACAGCGATGGAGTGCTGACCTACAACATCAAGCTCAACGACCAGCTGGCTATCGGCCAGAAAGGCGAGCCGGGTGTGGCCGGTAAAGACGGCAAGGACGGTAAAGTCACTGTGGAAACCAAGGGCGGCACCACCGTTGTCATCGGCCATGATGGCGAGCCGGGCAAAGATGGCAAAGACGGCATCTTCGTCACCGGTAAGGATGGCGCAGACGGCGTTTCCATCACCGGCCCGGACGGCGCTGCCGGAACTGATGGCAAAGTCGGCATTGCCGGAACTGACGGCAAGGATGCAGTCTCCATCTCCGGCAAAGACGGCGTCGGCCATATCGGCCTCATCGGCCCGAAGGGGGCAGATGGAAAGAATGCCGACATCGACATTTCCACTGTGCTTGGCAAGGCTACCCTTGACCGCAGCCAGAATGAAGTCCAAAGCGACGACAAAGATGGTGTAAAAGACCAGGCATCCCGTATCCAGTACCAGACGATCGTCAAGGAAGCTGATGGTACGTCCAGGACTATTACTCATGAAGTAGCTACTATGGATGACGGCCTGAAAATCGGTGCCAATGCCGCAGCTAAGGAAAATGCTGCTAATCCGGTCAGCAATAAGCTGAACAGTACCATCAATATCAAAGGTTCAGATGCTAAAGCTGACCATACTTATACTGACGACAACCTGACCACGACAGTGGAACAGGACACTGATGGAAACACGACGGTCAAGGTCCTCATGGATAAGGACATCACTGGCAATAGTGTTATCGTCGGTGAAAAGGGCGAATCGGGTGCGCCGGGGAAGGATGGCGTTGACGGTACAATTGGCGTTAACGGCAAAGACGGCTCGGGCGTGGTCATCAAAGGCAAGGATGGTATCTCCATCAACGGTAAAGATGGCCTGAATGGTGTGACCATCAAAGGCGTTGGTGGCACAGATGGCACGGAAGGCCATATTGGTCTCGTCGGTCCGAAGGGGCCGAAGGGCGCTGACGGCAAAGATGGTCAGAACGCATCGGCTGATATCCACGTTGTGAATGGCCGTGTCGGTGTCGATGGTACGGACGGAAATAAAGGCACAAACGGTATGGACCGCGTTGTCTATGAAGATCACAATCATATTACCCATGAAGTGGCTACCATGGATGATGGCTTGAAATTCATCGGTGATGATAGCACGGCTACGCCGGTCACCAAGAAGCTCAACGATACCTTGCAGATCCGCGGCGATGGTACGTATGATGAAAAAACGAAAACGAGCAATGGTAATATCCAGACTTCTGTCGCGGATGGAACAATCAAAGTTGCTCTGAATGACAAAATCAACCTGCATCAGGATGGCTCCTTGACCGTCGGCGGTGATACGCAGGATGGTTCTACCGATTCTAAGGACCCGATTATCATCAAGCATTTTGACGATAAGACCCTTGATATGACAGGCGTCGACAAAGATGGCAAGCCGACTACGTCCAAGGAAGGCAAGGCTGGCGACTACGTCACGGGCCTTGACAACAAGGACTGGGATGTCTCCAGCCCGACTTACGTCAGCGGCCGCGCAGCTACCGAAGACCAGCTCAAGAAAGTCAGCGATGCTGTCAATAGTGCTGCGGCTACGGCTGGTAAGCATACCGTCGTTACGGTTAATGACAAGGATAGTAATAATGAGACAGAGGCTAAAGCTGGCACGGGTACATTTGGCGACTATGCTGGTGCCGACAAGGGCAACCTGCTCATTGCCGCTAAGAATGACAATGGCCAGATGACCTACAACATCAAGCTCAACGACCAGCTGGCTATCGGCCAGAAAGGCGAGCCGGGTGTGGCCGGTAAAGACGGCAAGGACGGTAAAGTCACTGTGGAAACCAAGGGCGGCACCACCGTTGTCATCGGCCATGATGGCGAGCCGGGCAAAGATGGCAAAGACGGCCTCTTCGTCACCGGTAAGGATGGCGCAGACGGCGTTTCCATCACCGGTCCGCAGGGCGCTGCTGGAACTGACGGCATAGACGGCAAAGTCGGCATTGCCGGCAAAGACGGCAACGATGCTGTCTCCATCTCCGGCAAAGACGGCGTGGGCCATATCGGCCTCACTGGTCCGAAAGGTGAACAGGGTAAGGATGGCATCTCCATCGACATCACGACGGACCTCAAAGCCCCGACGCTGGATAGTACGAAGAATGTATCGACTACTGTCAAGGAGGCTACTAGTGGCCAGGAAACGACCATCGAACAGGCTCCGCGCATCCAGTACGAAAGCAATGGCAAGAACTATGAAGTCGCTACCATGGATGACGGCCTGAAATTCATCGGCAACGACGGTAAAGAAGTCACGAGAAAGCTCAATTCGACCCTGTCGATTACGGGCGGCATGGACAAAGATGCCGTAACAACGGCTTCTTCCAAGAACTTGGGCGTCCGCAGCAATAAAGATGGTGACGGCCTGGAAATCGTCATGACCGATACGCCGGACTTTACAAAGGTTACGGTGGGCGAAGGTACTGATCCGAACTCCAAGATTACTATCGGAAAACAGACCGTTACTGGCAAGAAGTCAGATGGCACTGCCGGAACGGCAGAAACGGGCAAATACATCACAGGTCTGGATAACACGAAATGGAACAAGGACAATGTGATCGAAAACCGTGCCGCCACAGAAGGCCAGCTCCGCGATATTGCCGGGTCCATCACCAATCAGAACCAGGGCGGCGGTTTTGCCCTGACGTCTGATGAAAAAGGTGATGACAAGATTGTAAAACAGGACCTCGGCAAGGCCATCCAGATCAAGGGCGATACCACTTACAAAACTGATGGGTCTGTAGAAAAAGCAGACAACATCAAGACCTCCATTGACAACGGCGCCATCAAAGTTGAACTGAACAAAGATGTAGACCTGACTAAAGAAGGCAGCATCAAGGCCGGCGAAACGACCATTCATAAAGATGGCGTAGATACTAACAAGATTACCATCAAGGATTCGTCTATTAGCATCAGCAAGGATGGCATTAATGGCGGCAATAAGCAGATTACAAATGTTGCCAGCGGTGCAACTGAAATCACTAAGGGTGCTGATGGCAAGGATATCTATAAGTATGACAACGAAACCAATGCAGCCAACATTGGCGATGTGAAGCGGATTGCAGGTGATATGAAGACTGAAATCAACAATAATATTTCTAATGTGACTAATAAGGTTGACCAGATTGGCCAGCATGTCGATAACATTCAGAAGGATGTTACGCAGCTCAAGACAGACGTCAAGGCAGACCGCACGTATCAGGGCGATGATGGAGCCGCCAAGAAAGTTAAGGTTAAGTTTGGCAGCTGCCTGAGCTTGACGGGTGGTGCGAAATTGGCAGATTTGACGGAAGAAGGCAACATCGGCGTCGTTCAGAAAGAAATCGAAGATCCAGATCATAAAGGTGAAAAGATTGCAGGCCTTTCTGTTCGTCTGGCAAAACACCTGAATCTGGAAAAGACGACGTACACGTCGAATGAAAATGGCCAGACTTATACGTCTGAAATCGACGGCAAGGGTCTGACTATCAAGACGGGCGATGAAAATCGCAATATCACCGTTCAGGACGGCAACGTCAACATGGGTGGCAACCAGATCCACAATGTGGCTCCTGGTCAGGCTCCTGGGGATGCGGTCAATGTCAGCCAGTTGAATGCGACGAATTACGCTGTCAACAAGCTGGGGACCCGCGTCAACCGCGTCGGTGCCGGTGCCGCTGCCTTGGCGGCTCTCCATCCGCTGGACTTCGACCCGGACGACAAGTGGGATTTCGCAGCTGGTTATGGCAACTATAAAGATGCCAGTGCCGTAGCTGTCGGTGCTTACTATCGTCCCAATGAAGACACGATGTTCAATATCGGCGGTTCCTTCGGCGGTGGCGAAAACATGGTCAATGCCGGCGTCAGCTTCAAAGTCGGCCAGGGCAACCATGTTTCTACGTCCCGCGTGGCCATGGCTAAGGAAATCAAAGACTTGCGCCAGAATGTGGCTAACTTGAACGCCATCGTCAACCGCCAGAGTGCCCTCATCGACAAATTGACAGGCACCAACGCCGGGATGATCAAGGATAAGGGAAATGATTTGTTCCCTGATGTTCCGGCCAACCACTGGGCTTATGAATACGTTACCAAGCTGAAACAGGCCGGTATCCTGACGGGCTATCCTGACGGGAACTTCGATGGTGACCGCATGATGACGCGTTATGAATTTGCGGCCATTGTCTACCGGGCCATCATGGCCGGCGCCGCTTCCAACCCGGCTTTGAACCAGGATGGAACGTTGGATAAATTAGCTAACGAATTTTCATCGGAAATGAAGTACATCCGCATCGATACGATTGCCAAAGATAAGAATGGTAAACCGACCATTGAACGCGTTCGTGTCATTCCCGATACGCAACACGATGTACAATCGTAAAGGAGGGGAGTATCATCGCACAGATAGGATTGTCTTTTCGTATCGATTCAGACCTAAAACAGGAGTTTGAAACCTTTTGCGATGCTGCTGGCATCAGTATGACGGCGGCTATCCACTTGTTCATCAAGGCAACAGTTCGGGAACAACGGATTCCTTTTGAAATAAAGGCTACAGGCAAAACAACAGAATCGAGAACGTAAGAGAAAGGGCTTGTCGCACGGCGACAAGCCCTTTTTGAGTTTGAGGTTTGAAGTTGAAAGTTTGATGTGGAGGGGACAAAATGGCAGAAGCCTTCGTGCGACAACCCCCTAAAAAACTCTTCACAGGGGCAGCCTATATATGGTATTATATACTGTAAACCCTAAATTATGATTTTTGTGAAAAACGGAGAGAATACATGGATTTTCAGAGCAATCGATTTTATCATATTATTTCCTACGGCTGTCAGGCGAATATGTCTGATAGTGAGCATTATGCCGGGCAGTTAGAAGAGCTGGGCTATCATCATACGGAGGATTTGGATACAGCCGATGTCATCCTCATCAATACGTGTTGTGTCCGTGAGACGGCGGAAGACAAGACGTTGGGGAAAATCGGCGAGCTCAAGCATTTGAAGACGCAGAACCCCGATTTGATTATTGCCGTTACGGGCTGCATGGCCCAGGAATGGCAGGATAAGCTCTTCAAGCGGGCGCCTCATATCGACTTGGTCATTGGGACGCACAATATCCACAAGCTCATCGAGCTCATCAAAGAACGGCGCAGCAAGGCCGACCATTATATGGCTGCCGACATGAGCCTGCCAGCCTTCCACGATATGCCGGTCAAGCGTTTCCAGAAGTTTTTTGCCTGGATTCCCATCATGAACGGCTGCAACAAGTTCTGCACGTACTGCATCGTGCCTTATGTCCGGGGCCGCGAAGTGAGCCGCCCTATCGATGCCATTGTGGAAGAAATCAAGAAGGTTGCCGCTGAAGGCTACAAGGAAATCACCTTGCTCGGTCAGAACGTCAATTCGTATGGTCTGGATCTCAAAGACGGCACGGATTTCTCCAAGCTCGTCGCCGCTGTCGATGATATCGACGGCATCGAACGGGTGCGCTACATGACCAGCCATCCCAAGGATATGACCTTTGCCATGATCGACGCCATTGCCGACAGCCAGAAGGTCGTCAACCACATGCATCTGCCTATCCAGTGCGGCTCCAATGAGCTCTTGAAGAAGATGAACCGCGGTTACACGGTAGAACATTACTTGGAACTCGTCGATTATGCCCGCAAGCGCATGCCCGACTTGGTCCTGACGACGGATATCATCGTCGGCTTTCCTGGCGAAACGGAAGCCATGTTCGAAGATACGCTGAACCTGCTCAAACGCGTCCAGTACGATATGGCTTATACGTTCATTTATTCGCCGCGGACGGGGACACCGGCAGCGAAGATGAAAGACCAGATTCCGCAGGAAGAAAAGAGCCGTCGCCTTCAGCGCCTGATGGAAGTACAGAACGTCTATAGTTTAGCCAAGAATAAAGAAATGGAAGACCATGTCTATGATGTCATCGTCGAGGGACCGACTAAGAATGATGCCAATCACTGGTTTGGCCGGACGACGGGCAACAAGATGATCATTTGGGAAAATGACGGCTCCGTCGCTATCGGTGATACCGTGCCGGTCCAGGTCGACAAGGGCCAGACATGGGTCCTCAAAGGTCACTTAGTGCACTAAAGGAAGGTGAGACTTTGGCAGGAAAAAAATTAACGCCTATGATGCAGCAATACATGGAAGTCAAAGAGCAGTGCCAGGATAAAATTCTCTTTTTCCGCCTCGGCGACTTCTATGAAATGTTTTTTGACGATGCCCTGACGGCGTCGCGCGAACTGGACCTGACCTTGACGGGCCGGTCTGGCGGCAATAAGGAAAAAGTCCCTATGTGCGGCGTGCCCTTTCATTCGGCCGATACCTATATTGAACGGCTGGTCCACAAAGGCTATAAGGTCGCTATCTGCGAACAGATGGAGGACCCGAAGCTGGCGAAAGGCTTGGTCAAGCGCAAGATCATCAAGGTCATTACGCCAGGGACGATTACCCTGGAAAATGCCGTAGCGTCGAAGCAGAACAATTACATTGGCTGCCTGAATGAAAAAGAAGGCATCCTTTCCATCGCCCTTATGGACGTCACGACCGGCGAATGTCTGTGGGCCGACTGCGCTGCGTCGGTCATGGAAGACTCCTTGTTCGATATCCTTGCCGTCTACGAACCGAGTGAACTTATTTACGCCCATATGGGGAAGGATATGGACGCTGTCCGCGAATACTTGCGAAGCCATTTGGCGCAATGTACGGTCACGGAATTTCCTGCTGATGACAACGTCGATTATAGCGAACAGGCCCGGTCCTATTTTCCGCCCGAAGATTTTGCGGCTGCCACAGCGGCTGGCGACTGCATCGGCATGCTCCTGGCCTATGTCAGCGACGTCATGCAGTCCGATATTTCTCACATCAATTCCCTGGAACACATCGACAATGACCGGCGCCTGGTCGTCGATGCGGCCAGCCTGCGCCATCTGGAAATCACGCAGAACGTCCGCGACGGCGGCCGCCGGGGGACGCTCCTCGCTGTCTTGGACAAGACCCAGACGGCTATGGGCGGGCGGCTCCTGCGCAAGTGGTTGGAAGCGCCGCTCATCCGCATTGCCGATATTACGCGCCGCCAAGATGCCGTCGAAGACTTCGTCCTCCACGAAATCATGCGCCAAGATACAGCTGACGTGTTGAACCGTATTTACGACTTTGAACGCATCCTGACCCGTATCGAAACGGGAACGGTAAGCCCGAAAGATTTGGTGGCCCTGCGGGAATCGCTGGCCGTCATTCCGCAGCTCAAAAACGTCTTGGCCGGGGCCAGCGCTGACCTCCTGCACAACCTCAATGACCGCTTGCAGACTCATGACGATGTGTATGATCTGCTCTGCCGGGGCATCAAGGACGAACCGGGCCTGGTCATCCGCAACGGCGGCGTCATCCGCGATGGTTTTTCGCCGGAACTCGATGAAATCCGCTCCATTGCGGCCAACAGCCATGCCTTTTTACAGGAATTGGAGGAGAAGGAAAAGGAAAAGACCGGCATTAAGATGAAAATCGGCTATACCAAAGTCTTTGGCTATTACTTCGAGATTTCCCATGCCAATACCAAACCCATTCCCGATTATTACGTACGCAAGCAGACCTTGGTCAATGCCGAACGCTATATTACGCCGGAATTGAAGGAGTTTGAAGTCAAAGTCCTGACCAGCCAGGAACGGATGCTGGCTTTGGAATATAAGCTTTTCGGCGACATCCGCCGTCAGATCCAGGGACATATCCCGGCCATGCAGGCAACGGCCCGGGCCATTGCCCGCATCGACTGCTTGTACAGCCTGGCCTGCGCGGCTTATGACAACCGCTACGTCCGTCCCAGCCTCAACACGAAGGCGACGATTTCCATCAAGGACGGCCGTCATCCCATTATTGAAAAGTATTTGAAAGATGAATTGTTCGTCCCCAATGACGTCACTTTGAACCACGAAGACCATGAAATCCTGGTCATTACCGGACCGAATATGGCCGGTAAGTCGACGTATATGCGCCAAGTCGCCGTGTTGGTCCTCATGGCTCAAGTTGGCTCCTTCATTCCGGCCAAGGAAGGGTCTATTTGCCCGGTAGACCGTATCTTTACCCGCATCGGTGCCAGCGATGATATCCTCACCGGTCAGAGTACGTTCATGATGGAAATGAAGGAAGTGTCGTACATCCTGAAACACGCGACTAGCCGCAGCCTGCTCATCCTCGACGAAATCGGCCGCGGGACGAGCACCTTCGACGGCATGTCCATCGCCAGGGCCGTCATCGAATACTGCCTGAAGCATATCCACGCCTTGACGCTGTTTGCGACGCATTATCACGAACTCATCGCCATGGCCGACGATTCGCCGAAAATCAAGAATTATACGGTCGCCGTCAAGGAACGAGGTAAGAACATCAAGTTCCTGCGGCGCATCATTCCCGGCGGCGCCGACCGCAGCTACGGCCTGCACGTGGCGCGCCTGGCCGGCTTGCCGGAAAGCCTGCTCAAGCGGGCCGACGTCATCTTGGAAGATTTGGAAAAGAACGGCGGCGCTCCCGTCCCGGCCAAGGCGCCTGTGAATCCTGCGCCGTCACCGATGGGGGACAGTCTCTTTTCCAGTCCTGTCATCGATAAGCTGCTCAGTGTCGATGTCAGCAGTATGACGCCGATTGAAGCGATTTCTTTCTTATATAATCTGCAAAAAGATGCCAAAGAAGGAAGTGGGATCCAGTGAGTTCAATCATTCATGTCTTAGATGAAGCGACGCGCAATAAGATCGCTGCCGGCGAAGTCGTCGAACGGCCGGCGTCGTGCATCAAGGAATTGGTAGAAAATGCCATTGATGCCGGTGCCCATGCCATTGAAGTGGAAATCGCCGATGGCGGCCAGTCCTATATGCGGGTCACCGACGACGGTTGCGGTATGAGCCCGGAAGATGCCCATAAGTGCATCATCCGTCACGGCACGAGCAAAATCAGTTCTGTCGAAGATATCTTTGCCATCACGTCTCTGGGCTTCCGCGGCGAAGCCGTGCCCAGTATTGCTGCCGTATCGCACATGCAGATTACGACGCGCCAGGCTGACGACGATTTTGCGACGCACCTCATCCTCGATGGGGGCGAAATTACAGCAGAAGACCAGGCCGGTGCCCCGGTCGGGACGACGATGGAAGTAAGCGACCTCTTTTACAATACGCCAGCGCGGCGCAAGTTCCTCAAGAGCGAACGGACAGAAAGTTCGAAAATCTCTGAAATGGTGACTAAACTGGCTCTGGCCAATCCGGCTATTGCCTTTACCTTTACCAATAATGGCCGGACGACGATGAAGACCGGCGGTACAGGGGACCTGCGGGAAACGATTGCCAATATCTACGGGGCCAACGTCGCCCGCGATGTCTTTGCCGTCTCTGCCGACCAGGACGGCATTAGCCTGGAAGGCTATGTAGGCAAGCCGTCAGTCTTAAAGAGCAACCGCAACTGGCAGACGTGCATCGTCAATCACCGCATCGTCCATAATCCTTTGATGTTCAAGGCCATCGACAATGCTTATCACGCCATGCTGCCGAAATCGGGCTATCCCTTTGCCATGCTCCATCTCCATGTCGACCCGGCGACGATCGACGTCAATGTCCATCCTGCGAAGACGGAAATTAAATTCTCCGATGAACAAGCCGTTTATCGGGCTATTTACCACAGTATCGTCACGGCCTTGGTGGCCCAGGAAAAGCCCGAAGCCATCGCCAAGACCATCGGTGCCGATGTAGGGGCCGTCCCAAAGGGCGGCCCGCAGGAAAAAGCAACCTCCGTAGGGGCCGTCCCAAAGGGCGGCCCGCAGTGGGAAAAAGCAACCTCTCAGTCCGCTGCGCGGACAGCTCCCCTATCAGGGGAGCCTCCTGCGGATGGTCCTGACCGGGCCCAAAAGGGCCTATCAGGGGAGCCCCTTGCGGATGGTCCTGACCGGGCCCCCAAGGGCCTTCACAGGGGAGCCTCCGTATCGACGGGCGGCCCGCAACAGGAAAAGGCAATCCCTGTAGGGGCCAATGTAGGGGCGCCCACGTGGGGCGCCCGCCCGCAAGAGGGTGGCAAAACAACCACCGTAGGGGCCGTCCCAAAGGGCGGCCCGCAAGGGGAGAAAGCAACCTCCCTATCAGGGGAGCCTCCTGCGTGGGGTGCCCGCCAAGAACGTGGGGGAGCCGATCAACCCAGTCTCTTTTCCCAGGCTTTGGCCCAACATGGCCAAGGCGGCCCGTCAGAGGCGACATCTGTCGTTTCGGAAGCGGCGGCCCCGAAAATCGTCTTTGACGGCGATGACGACGTCTTCATTCCTTTGGGGGAAGTGGCGGATTGCTTCATCATTGCCAAAAAGGGACAAGATCTATACATCGTCGATCAACATGCCGCTCACGAACGGATCCGCTATGATACCTTTTGTAAGCGTGTCGAACGGATGCCGAGCCAGCAGCTGCTGACGCCGGAGTTCGTCGATGTCGACAGCGACGATATGACACTTCTGCTGGAACGGAAGGACGTCTTCAATGACCTGGGCTATACGTATTCTGAAGCCGGACCGACGACGCTGCGCGTGGAAGAAGTACCCTGCGATTTGCAGACCAGCGATATTGCTGATTCCCTGAAAGATATCTGCCTGCTCCTGCACGATCAGAAAGAACCGGATAAAGCCATGGTCCGTCATCGCTCCCTGGCCTATCTGTCCTGCCACGGTGCTGTCAAAGCCGGCGACAGCCTCAATATCCGCCAGATGAAACAACTTTTGGATGATTTGTTCCATACGGAAAAACCCTATGTCTGCCCTCATGGCCGGCCGACAATCATCCGCTTTACACCGAAAGAATTAGCCCATTTATTTAAACGGACATGACTCATATGATTTACGTCGTGCCTTCATTGAAGGCCAAAGAAAAATTACAAAGTGAAGGGAAGGCCTGGGCCGAAAGTCAGGGCTTCACTTATGTGTTGCGGCACCAGCGGACTATCCAGGACTTGATGGATGAATACGGCGAGGACTTTCTCGTCTATTCGTCGCGAGGGCCTCAAATAGATCGGCCGGAAGGCAGCCATTTCTTTAGTCTCAACATGGCCGAACTACGCATCCAGAACTTGCGGAAAGGCCAGCGCGACCATTTGCTGGAAGCGCTCATGGGGATGAAGAAGAGGGAAGAAAGAACCCCTCAGTCAGCTGCGCTGACAGCTCCCCTTCACAGGGGAGCCGAAAGCCTCTCCTGCGAAGGGGAGGGGGACCGCTCGCGGTGGAAGGGGTCTTCCGAGCCGCCTATTACCGTCCTCGACTGTACCTGCGGCTTTGGCGCCGATGCGGCTGTCGCTTCTTTTGGCTTGCCTGCTGGGTCACGCGTCGATGCCCTGGAGGTGTCACCCCTGCTGGAAGCGGTCACGTCGTGGGGCTTTTCCCATTTTGTCCACAAGAAAGACGACGTCACGGCGGCACTGCGACGGATTTCTCTGCGCCGTGGCGATTATCGTGATTACCTATTATCCGACGAAGGGCCCGTATACGACGTCCTCTATTTCGATCCCATGTTCCAGCGGCCTGTCGAGTCGAGCTGCCAGTTCCAGCCCGTCCGGGCCATTATGGAACACGGCGGTCTGACGCGGGACCTGATTGAACGGGCGCTGCAGAAAGCCCGGCGCCGGGTCGTCATCAAGGAGCGGGATTTCCGCCAACTCTGCCGCGATTTCCCGGAGGTTATCTTATATGGCGGCAAATACAGCCGCATTGGCTATGCCGTATTGGAGTGTGATTCATGGAAAAAGTAATGGCCATCATCGGTCCGACAGCTGTCGGCAAGACGGCGCTCAGTTTTGCCCTGGCCGAACATTACGGGACCGACCTCATTTCTGGCGACGCCTACCAGATTTACTGCCATATGGATATCGGTACGGCGAAACCGACAGCGGACGAATTAGCCCGCTATCACCATTATCTCATCAATATTGCCGAGCCTGACGAGCCCTATTCGGCAGCCCGTTTCTGCGATATGGCCGGTAAGTCCATTGCCGAAGTCAACGGGAAGGGCAAAGTCCCCATCGTCGTCGGCGGCACAGGGCTCTATGTCCAATCCCTCCTGGAAGGCTACGATTTCCAGACGGCCCGCATGACTGAGGCTGATAAGGAAGCGGCTCAGGCACGCATTGCCTCCCTCGATGAAGGGGCGCTGAAAGACTATATTGTCCGGGAAACGGATTGGCAGCCGCCAGATTGGCACGAGCTGCTTTCCAATACGCATCGCCTGACCCGCTTGGTCAGTGCTATCGAACAGGGCGAAGGGAAGACCTTCGTCCGCGCTGGCAAGGCTCACGGCTTGGTCTATGACGCCTATGTCATCGGTCTGCGCCTGCCGCGGGACGTCTTATATGCCCGCATCGAAGAACGAGTCGACGCTATGATAGCTGCCGGCTGGGTCGATGAAGTACGGCACTTGTTGGACCGGGGCATCCAGACGGACTGTCAGGCCATGAAGGCCATCGGCTATCAGGAGCTGGCTCTGTATATTCAAGGCCAGATGCCCCTCGATGACGCTGTGGCCCGCATCAAGACCCGGACGCGGCGTTTTGCCAAGCGTCAGCTCACGTGGTTCAAACGCATGCCCTACATCCATTGGTACGAAAAAGACCAGTACGAGGACGAAGCCGCCCTGGCCCGGGCCGTCATCCGTGATATAGACGCTCACTGGAGAGCGTAGGGGCGCCCACGTGGGGCGCCCGCGCGAATCCTGTGCACATCCTGATGAATGAAAGCGAAGAGCAGAAAGCCTCCCCTAATAGGGGAGGTGCCTCGAAGAGGCGGAAGGGTTGTTTTTTCAGAATTCTGCAAACGGTATGAGAGAAAAGCAACCCCTCAGTCAGCAAAGCTGACAGCTCCCCTATTAGGAGAGCCTTTCATTATAAACTAAGCAAATACAGAAAGGAATCATGACATTGTCTTTGGATTTAGAAACATTACGAAAAGAAGCGCTGGCCGAATGTGCGGACCAGTTTGAACGGATTGATACGATTTGTCTCCATAATACGGCGAAAGTCCTGGCAGCTTATAAGGAAGCCCAGATTTCTTCGTACCAGTTTGCCGGTACGTCCGGTTATGGCTACAGCGACATGGGACGGGAAAAGCTCGACGAAGTCTTTGCCCGCGTCTTTAAAGCGGAAAAGGCTATTGTCCGTCCTCATTTCGTATCGGGGACCCATGCGCTGGCGACGGTCCTGCTGGCCCTGCTGCAGACAGGCGACCTCATGATGAGCCTTGTCGGCGCACCGTATGATACGATGCAGGGCGTCATTGGTTATGCCCATGAAACGCCCCATTCTCTGAAGGAAAAAGGCGTCCGCTATGAAGAAGTCCCCTTGAAGGACAACGCCTATGATTTGGCCGGTATTGAGGCTGCCGTGGCTGAAAAGCAGCCGAAACTGGTCCTCATTCAGCGTTCTCGCGGTTACAGCACGCGGGCCTCTTTGACGATCGATGATATCCGTTCGATTATTTCTGTCGTCAAGAAGGTCAGTCCGAAGACGATTTGTTTTGTCGATAACTGCTACGGTGAATTTGCTGCCGAGGAAGAACCGATTGAAGCCGGTGCCGACATCATCGCCGGGTCGCTCATCAAGAATCCCGGTGGCGGCATCGCCCCGACAGGCGGTTATATTGCCGGTAAGGAAGAACTGGTCCATGCAGCCGCCGACTACTTGACGGCTCCTGGGCTGGGCGACGAACTCGGCTCCTATGCGGCTGGGTACCGCCTCTTTTTCCAGGGCTTCTTCATGGCACCGCACGTCACGGCACAGGCCATCAAAGGCGCTGTCTTCGCGGCAGCTGTTTTTGAAAAGATGGGCTTCAAGGTCTCACCGGCCGTCCAGGATCCGCGAGTCGACCTGATTCAGACCATTTATCTGGAAAACGAACAGAATATGTGCCTCTTCTGCCAGGGCATCCAGTCCTTCTCGCCTGTCGATGCCCATGTCACGCCAATTCCTGACGATATGCCGGGCTATGCCGATAAGATCATCATGGCTGCTGGCGATTTCGTCCAAGGGTCATCTATCGAATTGTCGGCCGACGGCCCAATCCGCGACCCCTATATGATTTATCTCCAAGGGGGCATCGTCTTTGAACACAATGTCCTGGCCATCCTCAGCGCAGCGCAGTACATTGCTGAACATCGGGAAGGAGCCGCTCATGATTAAGGAAGTCCTCGTCGTCGAAGGCCGGTCTGATGTCGCCCGCATCCGGGCCAGCCATATCGACGTCGATATGATTACGACAGACGGCTTCAATTTGAAGCCCCATACGCTGGAACAGATACGCTGTGCCTATGAAAAGCGGGGCATCATCATCCTGACCGACCCCGACCGGGCAGGGGAGCAGATCCGCAAATTCCTGACCGACCGCTTCCCCAAGGCCAAGCACGCCTTCATTCCTCGGAAAGCTGCCATTGCCAACAATGACCTGGGTGTCGAACAGGCTTCGCCAGAAGCCATCCGCCTGGCTTTGTCCAAAGTCCGCTGTGCCACGTATGAACCGCAGGAAACCTTTACGATGCAGGACATCGCTGCAGCCGGCCTCAACGGGACGCCTGATGCCGCCGACCGCCGGGCCGAAGTGGGCGCTATCCTGGGTATCGGCTATGGCAATGCCAAACAGTTTTTGAAACGCTTGAATCATTACGGCGTCACCCGTGACGAATGGGATGATGCTCTCCGTCAGATCCGCGAGGTGAAATAGATGAAAGAAGTCGACTTGTCCAATCCCGACGTCGTCCGCTACGTCGTCAAACGCTTTGGCCTGCGTATGAATAAGAAGCTGGGCCAGAATTTCCTCATCCGCCACGCCGTCGTCGACGATATTGCCGACGCAGCCGGCATCGGTGAAGGCGACCCGGTCCTGGAAATCGGGCCGGGTATCGGCACGCTGACCCAGGCCCTGGCTGAAACGGGAGCGGCTGTGACGGCTGTCGAACTGGACGATCATCTGCTGCCCGTCCTCGACAAGACGCTGGAACACTATGATAACGTGCGCGTCGTCCACGGCGATATCCTGCGCATCGATATCGAAGAAGTCATGAATCACCAGCCCTTCACGGTCTGTGCCAATTTGCCATACTATATTACGACGCCGATTATCATGAAGCTCCTGGAACAGAAGCTGCCTATCAAGCGCATCGTCGTCATGGTCCAGAAGGAAGTGGCCGAACGCATGGTGGCCGAACCAGGCCATAAAATTTACGGCGCTTTGTCCGTCTCGGTCCAGTACTACACGAAGCCCCAGATGCTTTTTGAAATCTCACCGAAATGCTTCATGCCGGCGCCGGAAGTCACGTCGGCCGTCGTCGCCATGGATGTCCGCCAAGAGCCGCCGGTGGATCTGACCGATGAAAAGCGCTTCTTCCAGGTCGTCAAGGCCGCTTTCCAGCAGCGCCGCAAGACCTTTGCCAATGCCTTGAAGAATACGGGCATGAGCAAGGAACAGATTGTCCAGGTACTGGAAAAATCCGGTATCGACGGCAAGCGCCGGGGCGAAACCCTGTCCCTGCAGGAATTTGCCGACGTCGCCAACGCCTGGGACGCGCTGCAGTAAGCATGAAAAAGCCTCTGACGTCATACATGAAGCTTTTTTTCCACGTTTCACAAAAGGAGCTGTCGCAAAGCGACAGCTCCTTTTTTTCACATCAATCCTTAAAATAAGGTTTGAATACGGAACGGTTCGGTTCTTTATGCTGTTTATTTTCACGGCGCTGGTTGTTGCGGGAATTATTGCGGTTGTTGTCCCGGTTCTTGGGAGCGAAATGGCGGCGCCGTTCACCGCGGTGTTCACTGTTGCCTTCACCGTCGTCTTTGCGGTTGCGGCGGTCTCCCCGGCGGTCGTTACGGTTGTAGCGGCGGTTATTGCGGTCGCCGCGGTTGTTGCGGCTGCGGTGGACGCGGAGCGGGGCTTCTTCGGTGATCTTGACCGGTGTCGTGTCCGGTTCTTTCGTCAAGAGCTTGATGGCAGCGGCTACGAGGGCGGCCGAGTCGTAGTTGGACAGGAGTTCTTCGGCATTTTCTTTGTACGTCCCGAAATTGCCTTCTTCTGTCGTCGTGATCAGGCTGCGGATGGCTGCCTGCTGGGCGCCTTCCAAGGCTTCCGAGAAGGTCGGTGCCTTGCGGCGGGTGATGCGGCGCTTGATGAGCCGTTCGATGGTCCGCAAGTGTTCCATTTCGCGGGGAATGACGAAGGTCGTCGCTTCGCCGCTCTGGCCGGCACGGCCGGTACGGCCGACGCGGTGGACGTAGCTTTCCGGGTCCTGAGGCAGGTCGTAGTTGAAGACGTGGGTGACGCCGCTGATGTCGAGGCCGCGGGCGGCAACGTCTGTAGCGACGAGGATGTCGATGGTCTTTTCACGGAACTGGCGGATGACCGTATCGCGCTTCGCCTGGGTCAGATCGCCGTGGATGCCTTCGGCGGAATATCCGCGCTTCTTGAGGGCTTCCGATACTTCGTCGACGCGGCGCTTGGTGCGGACGAAGATGATGGCCAGGTCCGGTTCCTGCAGGTCCAGGAGACGGCAGAGGATGTCGAATTTCTGGCGGTCCGGCACTTCGATGTAAGACTGTTCGATGAGGTCCATCGTGACTTCTTTGGCCTTCATGCGGATGATGAGCGGGTCGTGCAGGAACGTTTCGGCCAGCTGTTGAATCGGTTTGGGCATGGTAGCCGAGAAGAGCAGGGTCTGGCGCGTGTTCGGCGTAGCGGCCATGATGATGTTGATGTCATCGATGAAGCCCATGTCCAGCATTTCGTCGGCTTCGTCGAGGACGATAGTCGTAATGTGGCTCAAATCGATGGTGCCGCGTTTCATATGGTCGATGAGGCGGCCCGGCGTAGCGACGATGATCTGCGGGCATTTGCGCAGGCGGCGCAGCTGGCGTTCCATATCTTGGCCACCGTAGATTGGCAGGGCCTGGATGTTGGTGAACTGGGCCAGGTGGTTCAGTTCTTCAGCAACCTGCATGGCCAGTTCACGCGTCGGCGACAGGACGACGGTCTGGATATCCTTGGACGGTTCGGCTTTCAGGATTTTTTCCAGGACCGGGATGCCATAGGCAGCGGTCTTACCCGTACCGGTCTGGGCCTGACCAATCATGTCGCTGCCGCTCATGGCGACAGGAATCGATTCAGCCTGGATTGGCGTCGGTTCTTCAAAGCCCATTTCGTTGAGAGCGCGGATAATGACTTCGCTAATATTCAAATTTTGGAATTGTTCTAACATGTACTTCCTCCTTGTTGTGTAACTTATTTATTATAGCATTAATCAAGGGAAAAAGATAGGGGCGGGAGTATAGGAGAAGACTTGCATAAAGATAAACGTTAAACCTGGTTTTACTGGTTTTTCTTAAATAAAGTACCACGTTTAAGTTAAAAATATTCGGAAAAGTTCTGGAAAAAGCCTTGCAAATTACAAAAGGGTATGATAACATACAAAGCGTCAACAGACAAACAATCCAAAATAAAAATGCGTTGAAGAGAACTAGTAAGTTCCGGAATGTTTCCAGAGAGCTGCCGGGTGGTGTGAGGCAGCAGCGGCACGGAACAGAACTCATCTCTAAGCAGCTCGCTGAAACAAAAGGAGTAGGTGGAGCCGGGGCCTGGCCGTTAACAGACAGGAGGGTATCGACAGTTGTCCGTACCTGTAGAGAGCCTATCTTCGGATAGGAATTAGAGTGGTAACGCGTAAGTATAATCTTTCGTCTCTTTGAGACGGAAGATTTTTTTATTTTGATTGTGTAATGATTTATTTTAAATTTATTTCATAATCATAGGAGAGATGCAGTATGAAAAACGTAGAACATTACAAAAAAGGTTACTTTATGCCCCCCGTTGTCGATATGTCCTGGACACAGAAAGAATATCCCGATAAAACGCCGATTTGGTGCAGCGTCGATTTGCGCGATGGTAACCAGGCCCTCATCATTCCTATGAGCCTTGAAGAAAAGATTGAATTCTATAAAGTCTTAGTCGGTATGGGGTTCAAGGAAATCGAAGTCGGCTTCCCGGCTGCTTCGGAAACGGAATTTGAATTCCTGCGCTACTTAGTTGATCACGATATGATTCCTGATGATGTCACGGTCCAAGTCCTGACCCAGGCTCGCGAACACATCATCCGCAAGACCTTCGACGCCCTGAAGGGCGTCAAGAACGCTATCGTCCATGTTTACAATTCCACGTCCTTTGCCCAGCGCCAGCAGGTCTTCCGCAAATCGAAGGAAGAAATCAAGCAGATTGCCGTTGACGGTGCGAAATTATTACAGCGCCTGACGGACGAAGCCGGTGCCAACTTCCGCTTTGAATATTCGCCGGAAAGCTTCACCGGTACGGAACCGGAATACGCTTTGGAAGTCTGCAATGCCGTCCTCGATGTTTGGAAACCGACGGCTGACCGCAAGGCCATCATCAACCTGCCGTCGACGGTACAGATGTCCATGCCTCACGTCTTCGCTTCGCAGATTGCCTATATGTCGCAGAACTTGAAATACCGGGACAACGTCATCTTATCGGTTCATCCCCACAATGACCGCGGCACAGGCGTTGCCGATGCTGAAATGGCTATGCTCGCCGGCGCCGACCGCGTTGAAGGGACTCTGTTCGGCAATGGTGAACGGACGGGCAACGCCGACATCGTCACCATCGGCATGAACATGTATGCCTTAGGCGTCGATCCAGGCCTGGATTTCTCCAACATGCCGAAACTGGTGGAAACATACGAACGAGTGACCCGCATGCATGTCCATCCGCGTCAGCCTTATTCGGGCCAGCTGGTCTTCGCCGCTTTCTCTGGTTCTCATCAGGATGCTATCGCCAAGGGCATGCATTTCCGCCAGGAAAACAACGAACAGTACTGGACCTGCCCGTACCTGTACATCGATCCGCATGATGTGGGCCGCACGTACGATGCTGATGTCATCCGCATCAACAGCCAGTCCGGCAAGGGCGGCGTAGGCTTCGTTATGGAACAGAACTACGGCATCGACATGCCGAAGAAGATGCGCGAAGACTTCAGCTACTTCGTCAAGGAGGTTTCGGACCACAAGCATCAGGAACTGAAACCGGCCGAAATCTACGACGTCTTCCAGAAGAATTACCTCAATGCCGAAACGCCGCTGAAAGTCGAAGACTTCTCGCTCAAGAAGAAAGGCGACAAATGGGTCGGCAAAGTCCTGGTCCGCGCCAACGACCAAGAAGTCGTCCTCGAAGGGGCTGGCAATGGCCAGCTGAACGCCGTCAGCAACGCTGTCTGCAAAGCCTATGGCATTGAATTCAGCAACCTCGTCTACAGCGAACACGATTTGGACCGCGATTCTGATTCCCGCGGCATTGCTTACTTCGGCCTGACTGATAAAGCCGGCCATACGACCTGGGGCGCTGGCGTCGATACGGACACCATCACGGCTTCTATCTTCGCTTTCATGACGGCCATTAACCGCATGGACGGCATGGCCCAGCGCGTCAAGTTCCGGGCCCTCAAATCCACGCTGGACACGATTACGGCCTTCAAAGCCACGTCGGGTCAGCATTAAAGCTTGATGTTTGACGTAAAATCACTTACATCAAACATCAAACCTACCACATCAAACTCAAGCATGATAGAAACTTAGCTGTATTAGATTTTAGTGACATATTAAGGAGTGTATATACATATGGGTATGACGATGACGCAGAAAATCCTGGCAAAACATGCCGGCGTCGACTCGGTGAAACCGGGTGATTTAATTACTTGCAGCCTCGATATGGTCCTGGCCAACGATATTACGGCACCGCCGGCCATTGCACAGTTCAATAAGATTGGCAAGCCCGTCTTCGATAAGACCAAGATTTCCCTGGTTCCGGACCATTTCACGCCGAATAAGGACATTAAGTCCGCCGGCTTGGCTAAGATTGTCCGCGATTTCGCTAAGAAGCACGGCATTACGCATTACTTTGAAGTCGGCCGCGTCGGCATTGAACACGTCCTCCTGCCGGAACAGGGCATCGTCGCTCCGGGCATGCTGACCATCGGCGCTGATTCCCATACCTGTACGTATGGCGCTCTCGGCGGTTTCTCCACCGGCGTCGGCTCGACGGACTTAGGCGTCGCCATGGCTACGGGTAAGGCCTGGTTCAAAGTCCCGGATGCTATCAACGTCCACTTGACGGGCTCCAAACCCGACGACATTACCGGGAAAGATGTCATGCTGACCCTCATCGGCATGATCGGCGTCGACGGTGCCCTCTACCAGTCTTTGGAATTCACTGGCGAAGGCGTCGCCGCCCTGGACATGACCGACCGCTTCACCATTGCCAACATGGCTATCGAAGCCGGTGCCAAGAACGGCATTTTCCCCGTCGATGAACAGACCATCGCTTATGAAAAGGGCCGCGTCCCCGATGGCTACGACATCGTCACGGCCGACGAAGATGCTCATTACAGCCGGACTGTGGAAATCAACTTGTCCGAATTGAAACCCGTCGTCGCCTTCCCGCATCTGCCGGAAAATACCAAGGTCATCGGTACCTTCGGCGACATCAAGATCGACCAGGTCGTCATCGGCTCCTGCACCAACGGCCGGCTGGAAGACTTGAAGATCGCAGCCGACATCTTCAAAGGCCACAAGGTCCATCCCGACGTCCGCTGCATCGTCATTCCCGGCAGCCAGCACGTCTACATGGAAGCCATGAAGGCCGGTTATATTGAAACCTTCATCACCGCCGGCTGTGCCGTTTCGACGCCGACGTGCGGCCCCTGCCTGGGCGGCTACATGGGCATCATGACGGCTGGTGAAAAATGTGTCTCCACGACGAACCGCAACTTCCGCGGCCGCATGGGTCACGTCGACAGCGAAGTTTACCTGGCTGGCCCGCAGGTGGCCGCAGCCAGTGCGATTCTCGGCAAGATTGCCGCACCGAAGGAGGTCCGTTAATCATGACATTAGAAGGAAAAGTATGGCGCTACGGCGACAATATCGATACAGACGTAATCATCCCGGCTCGTTATTTGAACAGCTTCGACCCGAAGGAATTGGCCACACACTGCATGGTCGACATTGACGAAACTTTTGCCGGCAATGTCAAAGAAGGGGACATCATGGTCGGCGGCCACAACTTCGGCTGCGGCTCATCCCGTGAACACGCGCCGATTGCCATCAAGGCTTCGGGCGTCCCCGTCGTCATTGCGGCCAGCTTCGCCCGCATCTTTTACCGCAACGCCATCAACGTCGGCCTGCCGGCCCTGGAAATCGGCGACGACGTCGAAAAGATCAAGGCCGGTGACATCCTTTCCATCGACCTCAGTACGGGGAAGATCATCGACAAGACGACGGGCGATACTTTCCAGGCCCCGCCGCTGCCGGGTTTCATCCAGGATATCGCCCAGGCTGGCGGCTTGATCAATTACGTAAAGGAGTCTAAGTAATATGGCTAAACATATCGTCGTCATCCCCGGCGATGGAATCGGGGAAGAAATCACGGCAGGTGCCGTCAAAGTTTTACAGAAAATCGATGAAGTCTGCCACATTGGCCTGACTTTTGAAAAGAAACCGGCTGGCGGCACGGCCTATGACCTCTGCGGCTCGCCCTTGCCGGAAGATACCATTGAAGCGGCTAAGAAAGCCGATGCCATCCTCTTCGGCGCCGTCGGCGGCGACAAATGGGATAATGTCGACCCGAAACTGCGACCCGAACAGGCCGTCCTGGGCCTTCGCAAGGCTTTAGGGCTCTACGTCAACTTGCGCCCGGTCAAAGTACCGGAAGTCCTGGCTGAATATTCGCCGCTCAAACCGGACATCGTCACCGGTACGGACGTCCTCATCGTCCGCGAACTCGTCGGCGGCATCTACTTCGGCGACCGCTGCGAATCGGAAATCCACAACGGCGTCGAACGCGCCTGGGACCTGGAAAACTACAGCGTCCCGGAAGTACAGCGCATCAGCACGTTTGCCATGAAAGCGGCTCAGAAGCGCCGTCATAAGGTCACGTCCGTCGACAAGGCCAACGTCCTGGCTACGTCCCGCCTGTGGCGCCGCACGGTCATCGACGTCGCCAAGGACTATCCCGATATCGACTTGAATCATTTCTACGTCGATAACTGCGCCATGCAGCTGGCCCTCAATCCGAAACAGTTCGACGTCATCGTCACGAGCAACCTCTTCGGCGATATCCTCAGCGATGAAGCGGCCGTCCTCGGCGGTTCCATTGGCATGATGCCGTCGGCTTCGATCGGCGAAATGACCAGCCTCTACGAACCGATCCACGGTTCGGCACCGGACATCGCCGGCCAGGGCATTGCCAACCCCTGCGCAACGATCCTTTCGGCAGCTATGCTCCTGCGCTACTCCTTAGATGAAGATGCAGCAGCTGACAAAATCGAAAAGGCTGTTGACGCCGCCTTAGCGGACGGCTGGCGCACACCGGATCTCTATAAGGAAGGCTTTAAGAAAGCCGATACCCAGAAGATGACCGATGTCATCATTAGCAAAATTCAATAAATCGTTTGGCTGCAAACTGCTAACTTAATACTCAAAAAGGAGCTGTCACGATGCGACAGCTCCTTTTTTGCACCTATATTATAGTATTAAAGAGAGTCACACCTTGAAAGGTAGCGGCGAATAGTGTATGATGGAAAATAGTTTAAGTACATTTTCAGATTTCGTGTACAGCGAGAGGCAGGATGGAGATAGATGTTAGAATTTCCGATTAAACGCACGATCATTATTGATGATTCCAAAAAGAAGAAGCGAGGCCGCAAGAAAAAAGGCGACGGTGAGAAGACCGTCATCCACGGCACAGTCAATCTGCCCAAGAAGGAACCGCTGAAGAAGCTGGATCCGCTTCCGAAGAACGCCAAGAACCTGGTCATCGTCGAATCGCCGGCCAAGGCCAAGACGATTGAACGCTTTTTAGGCAGCGGCTATAAGGTCATGGCCAGCCGCGGTCACCTGCGCGATTTGCCGCGCAATCAGTTCGGTGTCAATATCGAAGACGGTTTTGTACCGACGTATACCAATATGTGGGATAAGCGCAAGCTCATCGAAGACTTGCAGAACGAATACATCCGCTCGAAAAAAGTCTATCTGGCAACGGACCCGGACCGCGAAGGGGAAGCCATTTCCTGGCATTTGGCCCATTTGCTGGAAATCGATCCGCACGATAAGTGCCGCATCATGTTCCACGAAATTACTAAGAAAGCCATCCTCGAGGCCATCAAGGACCCGGAACCAATCGATTTGAAGAAAGTCGACGCCCAGCAGGCCCGCCGCGTCCTGGATCGCATCGTCGGCTATAAATTGAGCCCTCTCCTGTGGAAGAAAGTCTGCAAGGGCCTCAGCGCCGGCCGCGTCCAGTCCGTCGCCGTCCGCCTCATCTGTGAACGGGAAGAAGCCATCAAGGCCTTCGTACCGGAAGAATATTGGACCGTCAGCGGGACCTATACGACGGAAGACGGCCTGACGTTGCCGACGGAACTGACCAAGATCGACGGCAAGAAGGCGGAAATCCCGACACAGGAGGCAGCCGAAACCATTGCTCACGACCTGACCTGGGAAAGCCGCGGCGAAACGCACGACCCCGATATGATTGTAAAAGTCGAAAAGCGCAAGCGCAAACGCCAGCCCCAGCCACCGTTCACGACGTCGACGATGCAGCAGGAATGTGTCAGCAAGCTCAATTTCGGTGCCAAGAAGACCATGATGCTGGCTCAGCAGCTCTATGAAGGCCTCGATATGGGCGACCAGGGCCATGTCGGCCTCATCACCTACATGCGTACAGACTCGGTCCGCATCAACGACGACATGGTCCAGGCTGCGCGGGAATTCATTACGTCGAACTATGGCGAAGAATATATCCCGGAAAAGCCCCGCGTCTACAAGACCAAGCAGACCAGTCAGGATGCGCATGAAGCTATCCGTCCGACGTCGCTGGAACTGACGCCGTACAAGGTGTCGGAATTTCTGTCCCGCGACCAGCTGCGCCTGTATACCCTCATTTGGAACCGCTTCCTGGCCAGCCAGATGGAATCGGTCGAAACGGAACACATGGCCATCATCATCGAGAGCGGCCGCTATGAACTGCGGGCTGCCGGCTACAAGGTCCTGTTCAAGGGCTTTACGGAACTTTACGAGGACGCCAAAAAGGACAAGACCCTGGCCGAACTGCCGCACATCTCAGCCAATACCGTTGTCCACAATCAGTCCGTCACGCCGCAGCAGCATTTCACTCAGCCGCCGGCCCGCTATACCGAAGCCAGCCTGATCAAGACGCTGGAAGAAAAGGGCATTGGCCGGCCGAGTACGTATGCGCCGATCATGGATACCATCCAGAACCGCAATTACGTAGAAAAGAAGGACAAACAGTTCGTCCCGACAGAACTGGGCGTCATCATCGTCGATTTACTGAAAAAATATTTCGCCCAGATCATCAACGTCGGCTTTACGGCCCACATGGAAGAAGAACTGGACGCCATTGAGCAGGGCCAGGATACGTACCGTCACGTCTTGCAGGAATTTTACGATATTTTTAAGCCGGAAATGGACGAAGCCGAAGAAAAGATGGAAAAGGTCACGATTTCCGGCCAGGATTCAGGGCAGGTTTGCGAACTCTGCGGCGCGCCTATGGTCTATAAATTCGGCCGGTTCGGCAAGTTCCTGGCCTGCTCTAATTTCCCGGAATGTCGCAATACCAAGGCCATCGTCGAAGATTTGGGCATTACTTGTCCCAAGTGCGGCAAGGGGACGCTCATCAAGCGCAAATCCAAGCGGGGCCGCGTCTTCTACGGCTGCAGCCAGTATCCGGAATGTGACTTTGTCCTCTGGAACCAGCCTGTCGACAAGAAATGTCCTGTTTGCGGCAGTATCATGATCGTCAAACATTATAAAAAAGGGCCTGATAAGATTTTCTGCAGCAATGCAGAGTGTGAAAACCATAAAAAAGGTGAGGTAGTGAATGAAGAATAGTGTCTTAGTCATCGGTGCCGGTCTGGCCGGTTCGGAAGCTGCATGGCAGCTCGTCCGCCGCGGCATTCCAGTAGAACTCGTCGAAATGCGGCCGGTCAAATCGTCGCCGGCACACCATACGGAATATTTTGCCGAACTCGTCTGCAGCAACTCCCTGCGGGCAGCCAATATCGAAAACGCCGTCGGCCTCTTGAAGGAAGAAATGCGTCGTCTGGGCTCGATCATCATGGACGCAGCCGATACGCACCGCGTCCCGGCTGGCGGCGCCCTGGCCGTCGACCGCGTCCCTTTCAGCCAGTATGTGACGGAAAAACTCAAGAATCATCCTTTGGTCACTATCCGTCACGAAGAAGTGACGGAACTGCCGGATGACCAGATCTGCATCGTCGCCAGCGGCCCTCTGACCAGTGACGCCTTGGCCGATACCATCCGCCGCCTGACGGGGGAAGACTATTTCCATTTCCACGATGCCGCAGCGCCTATCGTCGCCGTCGACTCCCTGGACATGACCAAGGTCTACCGCGCGGCCCGTTACGGCAAGGGCGGGGCAGACTATCTGAACTGCCCCTTTACCAAAGAAGAATATGAAGCCTTCTGGCAGGCCCTGACGACGGCTGAATGTGCTGAGCTCCACGAATTTGAGAAGGACGACAGTGTCTTTGAAGGCTGTATGCCTATCGAAGTCATGGCCGGCCGCGGCATCGACACCATGCGTTATGGCCCGATGAAGCCCGTCGGCCTGGAACTGCCCGGCACGGGCGAATTGCCTTATGCCGTCGTCCAGCTCCGCCAGGATAATGGCAGTGCCACACTGTACAATATCGTCGGCTTCCAGACGCACCTCAAGTTCCCCGAACAGAAGCGGGTCTTTTCTATGATCCCCGGCCTGGAACACGCCGAATTCGTCCGCTACGGCGTCATGCATCGCAATTCCTACATCAATTCGCCGGAACTGCTCTTGCCGACGCTGCAGCTGCGCAAGCAGCCGAATCTCCTCTTTGCCGGCCAGCTGACCGGCGTCGAAGGCTACTTGGAATCGGCAGCCATGGGCCTTTTGGCCGGTGTCAATGCAGCCCGCCTCCTGCAAGGGGAAGACGGATTGACCTTTTCCAGGCGTACGGCCATGGGCGGCCTGAGCCAATATATCTCCAGCGGCCCGAACGACCATTTCCAGCCGATGAATATCAACTTCGGTCTCATGGAACCGCTGGGCATCAAGAAGCGCATGAAGAAGAAAGAAAAGAACGCCTTGCTGGCGCAGCGGGCGCTCGATGAAATCGAACAAATGAAGGGGGATTACCCATGTCTGAATTAATGTCTACTGAATTCCACGCTACTACTATATGTGCTGTCCAGCGCGATGGCAAGACGGCCATTGCCGGTGACGGCCAGGTTACGATGGGCAATGCTGTCATCATGAAGGGGACGGCCCAGAAAGTCCGCCGCCTTTACCACGGCAAGATCATCAGCGGCTTTGCCGGTTCCGTCGCCGATGCGTTCACCTTATTCGACCATTTCGAAGCGAAATTGAACGAACACAACGGCAACCTCGTCCGCAGTGCCGTTGAACTGGCCAAGGACTGGCGGTCCGACAAGATCCTCCACAAACTGGAAGCCCTGCTCCTGGTTGCAGACAGCCAGCGCATCCTGCTCATTTCCGGCAACGGCGAAGTCATCGAACCGGACGACGGCGTCCTGGCCATCGGTTCCGGCGGCAACTACGCCCTGGCTTCGGCACGGGCCCTCATGCAGAACACGGACCTGTCGGCCCGGGATATCGCTGAAAAGTCCCTGCACATCGCAGCCGACATCTGCGTCTACACCAACCATAATGTCATTGTCGAAGAAATCTAAGAAAGAGGTATTTCCATGGAAAAAACAGAATTGACGCCAAAACAGATCGTGGCGGAACTGAATAAATACATCGTCGGCCAGAGCGAAGCTAAGAAATCCGTTTCCATCGCTCTGCGCAACCGCTGGCGCCGCAAACGCTTGAGTGAAGACATGCAGGATGAAATCATCCCCAAGAATATCCTGCTCATCGGCCCGACCGGTGTCGGCAAGACAGAAATCGCCCGCCGCCTGGCCAAGCTCGTCGGCGCACCGTTCATCAAAGTCGAAGCGACGAAATATACGGAAGTCGGCTATGTCGGTCGCGACGTCGAACAGATGATCCGCGACCTCGTGGCCAACGCCATCCGCATGGTCCAGGAACAGGAAAGCCAGCGCTATGAAGAAAAGGCGGAAGAAGAAGCCAACAAGCGCATCCTTCAGGTCTTCTGGCCCAAGAAATCCATCAAGGAAAAGGTCAAGAACCCGATGGATGTCTTCTTCAGCAGCGACGATGATGACGACGATACGCCGGAAGAACCGAAGCAGCTCGAAGAACCGAAGTCCGACCGCCGCCAGAAGATGTTTGAAGATATTTGCGCCCACAAGATGGACGACCGGGAAATCGAAGTCGAAGTGGCTGAACAGAACCAGGGTTTCCAGGGCATTCTGACGGGCAATTCGACGGAAGAACTAACCAATAACTTCCAGGAAATGCTGGGCAGCATCATGCCGAAAAAGAAGAAGAAAAAGAAGATGACCGTCGCCAAGGCCCGGGAAATCTTCAAGGAAGAAGAATTGGAAAAATGCCTGGACATGGACATCATCGTCGATAAAGCCATCGAAGCGACAGAAGAATCGGGCATCGTCTTCATCGACGAATTTGATAAGATCGCTGAAAAAGGCCACGCCAACGGGCCGGACGTCTCCCGAGAAGGCGTACAGCGCGACATCCTGCCCATCGTCGAAGGGGCCACGGTCAATACGAAATACGGCCCGGTCAAGACGGACCACATCCTCTTCATCGCTGCCGGTGCCTTCCACGTTTCCAAGCCGAGCGACCTCATTCCGGAACTGCAGGGCCGCTTCCCGATCCGCGTCGAACTCCAGTCCCTGACAGTCGACGATTTCCGCCGCATCCTGACTGAACCGAACCAGTCCCTGGTCAAACAGTACAAGGCCCTCTTGGAAACAGACGGCGTCACCCTGGAATTTACCGATGACGGCATCGACGCTATTGCCGAATACGCATACCGCGTCAATTTAGAAACGGAAAACATCGGCGCCCGCCGGCTGCACACGATTTTGGAAAAAATCCTCGAAGACGTAGCTTATGAAGCACCGGACATCGACGAAAAACACATCGTCGTCAACAAGGGATTCGTTTCGGGCAAACTGAACGACGTCGTCCAGAACGTCGACTTGAGCCATTATATTTTATAAAACGGGGGTACTATGAACCGACCTTATGCAAAATTAACGATTACGAAAAAAGGGGAACGGGCCGCCCGCAGTGGCCACCCCTGGGTATATGGGGAAGAAGTGACCCATGTCGAAGGCACGTATCAGACCGGGGACATCGTCGACGTTTACAGCGATAAGGACCGCTATCTCGGGACGGGCTTTGCCAATGATATTTCCAAAATCCGCGTGCGCATCGTGTCGCGCAATGCCAACGACCGCTTCGATGAAGCCTTCTGGCAGCGCCGGGTCAAGTACGCCCTGGATTACCGCAAGACCGTCATGGGCGATAAGGACTTTGCCTGCTGCCGCCTCATCTTCGGCGATGCCGACGATATGCCGGGGTTGACAGTAGACCGCTATAACGACGTCCTCGTCGCTCAGACTTTATGCTACGGCATGGACCAGGTGAAACCGGTCATCTTCAAGGCCCTCGTCGATGAACTGGCCGTTATGGGCGTCACCATCCGCGGCATTTACGAACGGAATGACGTCAAGGTCCGTAAACTGGACGGCATGGAAGAGTATAAAGGCTGGTATGAAGCGGACTTCCTGCCTCAGCCGGGCAGCGTCTTGACGACGATCGACGAAAACGGCATCCTCTATGATGTAGACGTCGAAAATGGTCAGAAGACGGGCTTCTTCCTGGACCAGAAATACAACCGCCTGGCTGTTGCCAAAATCGCCGCCGGCAAACACGTCCTGGACTGCTTCACTCATACCGGGGCCTTTGCCCTCAATGCGGCCAAGGGCGGAGCGGCCAGCGTCACAGCTGTCGATATTTCTCAGGAAGCTGTCGACATGACTAACGAGAACATCCGCCGCAACGGCTTGGAAGCCATCGTCACGGCCAAGCAGGCTAACGTCTTTGACCTCTTGACCGACCTGGCCGACCACAAGTGCCACGACTATGACTTCATCATCCTCGACCCGCCGGCCTTCACCAAGTCGGGCCATACCGTCCGCAATGCCATCCGTGGCTATAAAGAAATCAACTTGAAAGCTATGAAACTCCTGCCCCGCGGCGGTTACCTGGCGACCTGCTCGTGCTCGCACTTCATGCGCGACGACCTGTTCCGCCAGATGCTCCACGATGCTGCCAAAGACGCCGGCGTCCGCCTCCGCCAAATCGAAGGACGCCAGCAGTCGCCGGACCATCCCATCCTCTGGAACGTCCCGGAAACGAATTACCTGAAATTCTATTTGTTCCAGGTCGTATAGTGTTAAAAAGGCGCTGCCTTCGTGTGACAGCGCCTTTTTTTATTCTGCGAAATGCGTATGTTTGACCCGCCAGGCTGTCATCTTGTTGAACAGCCAGAAGCCATAGATGCCCAGCGTGATGAGAGTGAAGAACCACCATTTGATGTAGCTGCCGAAGAGCTGCAGACCTGTTCCATCAAAAGTGAGACGCTGGCCGTCGATGATCGTATTGCGGCAGATCCAGCGGCGGAACATGACTTCGCCCCAAGGGTAGGCGATTCCGAACGTACAAATCGTAATGATGACTAAGATGAGGCCATAGCCGATAAATCCGAGTACAGACCCTTCAAATTTCGATTCCCTTTGTAATAACATAACAAGCCTCCTTTATGATATGTATAGAAATATGATACCATATTTTTTGTTTGACCAATAGGAGGAAAGCATGGTAAAATAAAAAGGTACTTGCGAGTGTGGCGGAATGGCAGACGCACCAGACTTAGGATCTGGCGCCTTACGGCGTGAGGGTTCAAGTCCCTCCACTCGCACCAATGGGACAACCATCACATTGAATGATGGTTGTCCTTTTTTATTGACCCCATAGTATCTGGTGCGTTTGCCCCCCTTTTTGACCCCGCGACAGGGCAAAGTTTAATGGTTCGGCCGTAAAAATAATGACGTTTGCCGTCGATGGTCAGAGAGACTTTGTAGCGGCCATCAGGTCTTTTTTTCATAAAAATCGCCCCCTTTTTAAAAATGAAAATAAACTCAAAAGGTGTTTTTTGTATTTACAAATACACTCAGGAGGTATATAATATAATTAAAGAAAGGGGGTTACAGAATGAAGAGGTCGGAGCTGTTAAAGATCCTTAAAAAGAATGGGTGCAAGTTGATTGGGCATGGTGGAAATCATGACCTGTATTACAGCCCGATAACGGGAAAGCAATTCCCCGTCTGGCGGCACAATAAGGACATACCGTCAGGAACTATTAAAGCTATTTTTAAACAGGCTGGTATTCAGTAAGGCAAGGGGAGAAATCCCCTTGACCTGATTCATATAAAAAGGAGGACGTCATGAGCAAATATATTTTCCCAGCTACATTCCAATGGG